>Ga0272443_10000477_pt1 | contig 74107 bp, 60 predicted proteins | sample SSMAcet12_FD_193581 | JGI IMG/M metagenome (GOLD analysis project Ga0272443, IMG submission 193581) | Marine sediment archaeal communities from Little Sippewissett salt marsh, Falmouth, MA, United States - SSM-Acet-12 | ecosystem: Environmental > Aquatic > Marine > Wetlands > Sediment ...
ATGACTGAAGCCCATGCTCTGGCGCGCCAATCACGATGTTGAAACCACCGACTGGAGAGCCGTGTGCGGGAGAACCGCACGCACGGTTCGGAGGGCGGGGAGGGAATCCTCCCCGACCCCTATCGAACAAGAGGGGCCGGGATGCAGCGCCGGATATTGAAAGGAATCAGGAGAGGTCGTTCTCCTCGGCCCACCGGGCCACATCGATGGGCGACATGAGAATCCGGGCACCGGCCGCTTCCAGGGCCTCGTGCTTGGCGTCCACCGTGCCGCTGGAACCCCTGACAATGGCGCCCGCGTGGCCCATGCGTTTCCCGGGAGGCGAGAATTTCCCCGCGATGTAGGCGGCCACGGGTTTGGTCATGGTGCTCTTAATGTAATCGGCGGCCTGCTCCTCCTGCTCCCCGCCGACCTCGCCCACGATGATCACCGCGTCGGTCTCCGGGTCTTCCTCGAAGAGCCTCAGGATGTCCGGCAGGTTGGTGAGGACCACCGGGTCGGCGCCCATGCCCACCACCGTGCTCTGCCCCACGCGGCTCTCCGACAGGATGCCCGCGAACTCGTAGGACAGGGTCCCGCTTCGGCTGATGATGCCCACGCGGCCCGGGGCGAACATGGCCGCGGGCATGATCCCCATCTTGCCGACCCCGGGGACGAGGACGCCCGGGGTCGTGGGGCCGAGGGCAAAGGCGCCGCGCTCGCGGGCGTATGCCCGCATCCGGATGACGTCGTGGACCGGGACGTGCTCCGGGACCACCACGATGAGCTGGACGCCCGCATCCACCGTCTCGAAAAAAGCATCCATGGTGAAGGCCGCGGGCACGAAAAAGACAGAGGCGTTGGCCCCGGTCTCCCGGACCGCCTCTTCCACGCTGTCAAAGACGGGAAGCCCCTCCACGTCAGCCCCGCCTTTCCCGGGGGTCACCCCGCCCACAACATTTGTGTGGTAGTCCAGCATCCATCTGGTCTGGATGCTTCCGATCCGCCCGGTGATGCCTTGAACGATTACCTTCGTGTCCTTGTTAAGAAGTATACCCATGATAAGAAAACCTCGTCATTCCACCCGGCGGCTGGACGACCGGGATTCAGTTTTTCCTGCAAAACGGCCTTCAGCCGCCCACCACCTCGAAGAGCTTGTCAATGGCCTTCTCCGTGGCGGCCTCCGTGACCACATGAACACCTCCGGAGCGAAAGATCTCCCAGGTCTCCTCCTGAAGGTTCCCCAGGGCCTTGGCCACGATCGGGAGCCTGAGCTTGTGCTCCTCGATATATCTCACGACCCCCTTGGCGCCCTCGTGGATGGGGTTGATCCCGCCGTAGATGTTGATGAAGATCCCCCGGAGGCCGGGCTTCATCATCAGAAGCTCCATGCACTCGTAGAGCAGCTTTTCCGTGATGCCGCCGCCGGTTTCCAGAAAGTTCGCGGGCTTCATGCGGCCGCCGATGATGTCCATGCTGGCCATGCCCAGCCCGGCACCGGAGCTGATGAGGCCGATGTCGCCGTCGAGATCCACGTAGGTCACGCCGATCTCGCGGCCCTTCCTCTCGATGGGGTTTTCATAGCGGCTCAGCCTGTCGGGAACGGCTTGCTTCAGCCTCGAGACGGCCGAGTTGTCTATCTCGAGAACGGCGTCCACGGCCGAGAGGCCCCCGTCCGGCAGGACGACAAGGGGGTTGATCTCGGCGATGAGGGCCTCGTATTGCAAAAAAACTCCGTATAGCTTCGTGACCACGTCCGCGCACGCGACCATGAGCTTTTTTGAGAGCCCTGTCTTCCGGAGGAGGTTCCGCGCCTGGTAGGGGTAGAGCGGCGCTCCCGGTTCCACGTGAAAGGATGCCACTTTCCCCGGGTCTTTCCGGGCGGCCTCCTCGATTTTGACCCCGCCCTCGGTGCTCACCACGATGACCGGCTTCCCCTCGTATCCGTCCATGGTGATGCCCAGGTAGAATTCCTTTTCAATGTCAACCTTCCGGCTCAAGAGGACCTTTCTTACAGGGAGTCCCTTTATCTCGGATTCGAGGAGATCGTCGCAGTGTTTCTCCAGTTCCTCGGGGGAGGACGCGGTCCGGATGCCGCCCGCGAGCCCCCGTCCCCCCACCAGGACCTGGGCCTTGACCACGAGGGGGTAGCCCAGGTCTTCGGCGACCCGCAGGGCCTCGTCCGTGGTTTCCGCCGCGGCGCGCGGGGGAACGGGTATGCCGGCCTTTTCGAAGATTTCCGCAGCCTCATACTCATGGAGTCTCATGTGTTGCCATCCTTTCGTGAGTGGTGGATTCGTCAAAAACAGCTTGACAAAGCGGTTATATATGTAATTAAAGTAGCAATCAAGAATTTAATTAAATTTTTAGTTAAAAATTGTATTGAAAGGGTGCCGCCCCGGAAAATGGCCCGCCCAAAACAAAAAAAAACCACGGAAACCCGGGAAGATCACGGCCAGATGGCCCTTCAGGGAATCCGCCGGATGCTCTACCGGAAGGAACTCGTTCCCGGGCAGAAGATATCCTGCCGGGACCTGACCGAGCGCCTGGGCATGAGCCTGACCCCTGTGATTCAGGCCCTCAAGTACATGGAGTTCCAGGGGTTTGTGAGACACGAGCCCAACCGCGGGTATTTCATAACCCCCTTCGACCTGGACGAGGTGGAGGAGATCTATGAGCTCAGGGAGCTCCTGGAGCCCTCGCTGATCCCGGGCACGGTGCGCCACCTGGACGACGCCGGCAAGGCGAAGCTGAAGGAGGCCCTCGAGGCGCATCGTTCGGCCCACAGGGAAGACTATCTGAGGGAAAGGATTTTCAAGAACGTGGAGTTCCACCTGACCCTCGCCTCCCTCTCGAACAAGCCCACGCAGATTCGCGTTCTGCGGAACCTTTTCGATCTGCTGCTCCTCAAGTACGGCGGGAATCAGGGAAGCGGGGAATCCATGGACCTCTCGGACGACGAGCACCAGAAAGTCTATGATTGCATCGTGAGAGGGGACGTGAAGGCGGCCCAGCGCATTTTGTCGCGTCACGTCGTTCATGTGAAAAAGCAGGTCCTCAAGAGATTTCGCCTGATCCTCGAAGAAAGAGAGACCCCGCCCTTGTGGGAGCCTTGAACCGCGGGCAATCCCGCACAACTCGAGTTTAAAGGCCCGGAGCGCTCTTTCCGAAGCACTCGGACCAGACTGGAAATATAACCTAAAAGGAGGAAGTGCCATGGCTTTGAAGACCAAGCAGGACTATCTGGATTCCATCAGGGAGCTCAAACCGACCGCCTACATGTTCGGCGAGAAGATCGAGAGCGTTTTGGACAACCCACGGCTCAGGGCCGGCGTGGAGGCCACCGCCGCCACCTACGAGATCGCCGAAAAGGACGAGTACAAGGATCTCGTGATCACCCACAGCTCCCTCATCGACGAGCCGGTGAACAGGTTCACCCTGCCCCCGGGGTCCATCGAGGACCTGGTTGCCCGGGTCAAGCTCAACCGCAAGTTGGGCGCTTACGTGGGGACATGCCACCAGCGCTGTACCGGCCTCGACTGCCTCTCGACACTCGCCATCGTGACATACGACATCGACCAGAAGCACGGCACCGATTATTACAAGAGGTACCTGGAGTTCCTCAAGCACATGCAGAAGAACGACCTCACCGCCAACGCCGGCGTCACCGACATGAAGGGGGATCGGTCCAAGGCCCCCCACGCCCAGAGCGACAAGGACATGTACCTGCGGATCGTGGAGAAGAGGGACGACGGCATCGTTGTCCGCGGCGCAAAGGCCCACCAGACCGGCTCCCTCTCCTCCCACGAGATCATCGTCCTCCCCACCAGGGCCATGCGCGAAGGGGATGAGGACTACGCCGTCGCCTTTGCCATACCCGCGGACGCCCCGGGCCTCATTCACGTTGTCGGGCGCTCCACACTGGACAAGAGGGAGCTCGACGGATGCGACATCGGAAACGTCTACTACTCCAAGTACTGCCCCACCCTCATCTTCAACGACGTGTTCGTGCCGTGGGACAGGGTCTTCATGTGCGGTGAGACGGAATTCGCCGTGGACATGGTGGTCAAGTTCTCGTCCTTTCACCGCCAGAGCCACGGCGGGTGCAAGTCCGGCAAGATCGACTGCATGATCGGCACGGCCCTCACCATGATGGAATACAACGGCACCCAGAAGGCGGGTCACCACAAGCAGAAGGTCATCGACATGATTCATCGCGCGGAGACCCTCTACGGCTGCTGCCTGGCCTCCTCTTACGAAGGCGGCCCCCAGCCGTCGGGCACCTACTTCATCGACACCGTGCTCTCCAACGCCTCCAAGATCCACGAGGGCAGGGAAATGGCCGAGGCAACCCGGCTCATGATCGACGTCTGCGGCGGGTTCGTGGCGGACCTCCCGTCGGACAGGGACTTCGAGAACCCCGAGGTGGGCGACCTCCTCAAGAAATACCTCAAGGGCGCGGAGGGCGTGCCTGTGGAGAAAAGGCTCAAGATGTTCAGGCTTGCGGAAAAGCTGGCTCTCGAAAGCGCGGACACCATATCCGACATCCACGGCGGCGGCTCTCCCGAGGCCCACCGCGTGACCATCTTCCGCGAAAGCAACGTCAAGGACAAGATCGCCGCTGCCAAACGCCTGGCAGGCATCAGGGACTGATTTCCACAGAGGGCGCATCCCCACAACTCCCATGCCGGCGGCCCCGGGCGCACCCCGGGGCCGCTCTCCGGAGAGACCGGGGATGCTCGAGGAAGAGAATGGCGGAAAGCACGAACAGATTTGACGTCGTCATCATCGGCGCGGGCGTGGTGGGCAACGCCGTCGCCAGGGAGCTCTCCAGATACGACCTGGGGGTCGCCGTGATTGAAAAGGAGCTGGACGTCTCCATGGGAACCAGCTCCAGAAACAGCGGGGTGCTCCACTCCGGGATCCACTACAAGCCGGGGACCCTGCGGGCGCGAGTGAACGTCCTGGGGAACGAGATGATGAAGGACCTCTGCCGGGATCTGAAGGTCAAGATCCAGTACATCGGGAAGCTCACCGTGGCCCAGGACGAAACCGACGTGGAGACCCTCCATCGGCTCAAGGAGCAGGGCGAGGCGAACGGCGTCCCGGGGCTAGAGATCCTGGACAGGGACGGCATGGAGAAGAGACAGCCCGGCGTGGGCGGGATACGGGCCCTCTGGTCCCCCACCACCGGCATCGTCTGTCCCTACGGGCTCACCATCGCCCTTGCCGAGAACGCCCACGCGAACGGGGTGGAGTTCTTCCTCGGCCGGGAGGTGACCGGGGTAGACAGAGACGGCGAGGGCTTTCAGGTGAAGACAGCCGCCGGCGAGATTTTCCAGGCAAAGGTCCTGGTGAATGCGGCGGGGCTTTTCTCGGACCGGATATGCGGGATGCTGGGCATCCACGAATATCGCATCTACCCGTGCCGGGGGGAGTACCTGATCCTGGACAAGAGGCTTCAGGGAAGCCTCTCGGTTCTGGTCTACCCCGCTCCCAGAAAGGGAGGATCCGGGCTCGGCATACACCTCACCAACACGGTGGACGGGAACATCCTCATCGGCCCCAGCAACGAGTACGTGGACGAGGCCGATGACACGGCCTGCACCGCGGAGATCATGGCCCAGCTCAAAAAAGAGGGGCACGAGCTCCTCCCGGGTCTTTCGGCTTCGGATTTCATTCGAAGCTTTTCCGGGCTCCGGGCCAAGCAGGTGCCGCCGGAGGTCGGCGGGTTCAAGGACTTTGTCATCGAAAAGCGGGAGGACGTGCCCGGGTTCATCAACCTGGTGGGCATCGAGAGTCCGGGCCTCACCTCGTCTCCGGCCATAGCCGTCATGGTCCGGGAATTCGTCTCCGACCTGGTGCCCCTGAACGAAAAGAAGGACTTCATTTCGGAGAGGCCGGGCCGCGCGGAAACCTTTGCAGAGCTGTCGCCCGAGGAGAAGGCGGATCTGGTGGCGGAGAACCCTGATTACGGCGAGATCGTCTGCCGGTGCGAGCAGGTCACCAGAAAAGAGGTCCAGGACGCGGTGCAGAATCCCCTGGGTGTCCGGACGATCGCCGCGATCAAGTACCGGTCGCGGGCCATGATGGGACGGTGCCAGGGCGGCTTCTGCCTGCCGAGGATCGTTCAGATCCTGGAAGGCGACTTCGGTTACCGGCCGGAGGATTTCCTCCTTTTCAGCGGGAACTCCCGCCTCTTCGAAGGGCGGGTAAGGGAAGGACTCCACGCAGATGGATGAGACAAGAAGAGACGTGGTTGTTGTCGGAGGCGGACCCGCGGGGCTCTCGGCGGCCGTGGCCGCGCGCAGGAGCGGCTGCCGGGACGTGCTGCTCATCGAGCGGGATCGCATTCTGGGGGGCATCCTGAACCAGTGCATCCACGACGGGTTCGGGCTCCACCGGTTCGGCGAGGCCTTGACCGGCCCGGAATACGCCCAGCGACACATTGACGAATTTCAGGACCTGGGACTGGACGCCATGCTGGGGACCATCGTCCTCTCAATGGACCGGGGGCGGAACCTTTATGTCAGTTCGAGAAAAGGCTTCACGAAGGTGAGCGCCGGCGCGGTCGTCCTGGCCATGGGGTGCCGCGAGAGAACGGCCGGGGCCATAGGGGTTCCGGGGACGAGGCCCGCAGGCGTCTACACGGCAGGGGCCGCCCAGAACCTCATCAACCTCCAGAACATCATGGTCGGGAGACGGGTGGTTGTCCTGGGCTCGGGCGACATCGGCCTCATCATGGCACGGAGGATGACCCTGGAGGGCGCGCGCGTGGAGGCGGTCTTCGAGATCCTTCCCTATGCGAGCGGCCTTCCGAGGAACATCCAGCAATGCCTGAACGACTACGGCATCCCCCTCCACTTGAGCACCACGGTCACCTCCATCCACGGGAAGGAACGGGTGAGCGGCGTGAGCGTCGCCCGGGTGGACGAAAACAGGAGGCCCATCCCCGGCACGGAGAGGCTCGTGCCCTGCGACACCCTTCTCCTCTCGGTCGGGCTCATACCGGAGAACGAGCTCTCGTCCGGGGCCCGTGTGGAACTGGCGCCCCGCACAAACGGCGCCCTGGTGGATGACGGTTACATGACCACCATTCCCGGGGTCTTCTCCTGCGGCAACGTCCTCCATGTGCACGACCTTGTGGACCACGTCTCCGAGGAGGCGGAGAGGGCCGGGGAGTCGGCCGTGAGGTATCTTGACGGCGGGACGGCGCCGGTGGAACCCGCTGTTCCCGTCACTGCCGGCAGGGGCGTGGGGTATGTCCTGCCCCAGAGGGTGAGCGGCGCGAGGGATTTCGTTCTGTCGCTCCGGGTGACGGAGCCCTCCCGGGACCGGGCGGTCTGGGTCCGGGACGGCGAGAGGAAGGTGGCCCGCAAGAAGATGGTGCGGCTCCACCCGGCTGAGATGGTGAGGATCCAAGTCAAGGCGGACAAGATGCAAGGCGCCGGGCGCCTGGAGGTGGTTGTGGAATGAAGACAAAAGAGCTCGTCTGTATCGTCTGCCCGAACGGGTGCGGGTTGGAGGTCCACTTGAGCGAAGGGGAGAGCCCCGAGGTCCTGGAGGTCACAGGAAATCTGTGCGACAAGGGCCCGGGGTGGGCCGAGCAGGAGGTCTTGAACCCCATGCGGACCATCGCGAGCAGCGTCCTTGTCCAGGGGGGCGTTTTCCCTCTTGTGAGCGTGCGGACAGACGCGCCCATACCCCTCGGGAAGATCTTCGACGTCATGAGGGAGATCAAGGCGCTGGCGGTGGATGCCCCTGTCCGGATCGGGGACAGGCTCATTGAAGGCCCGGCGGGGACGGACTGCGCCGTCGTGGCGACCCGGCACGTGGAGAGGGCCTGAAGCCCCACGGCCCTGCGCCTTGCAGTCCGGAATTGAAAAGCCTCCCTCGGGCGCAAGCCCTCGCATCCTCATCCCGGCGAAAGAGACTGTGTCGCAATGACTCTTTGGGAACCCCGGAGCCTTCAATGAGGCCGAAGGACCTGAAAATACCGATTTTCGTCATCCTGGTGTAAGCTGGAATCCAGCGTCTTTTCATGGCTTTATGAGTCAAAATCGCTGGGCCCCGATCGCAGCCTGCCCCGGAGGCGACCCTAAAATCCTTCACTTTTGATTTTCTCGTGCCATAATAGCTGGTGCCCATCCACAAAGGACTTTTGGGCCCCGATCGCTATCATGTATATTTACGGACCTGGAGAGAAAACCCACGGCCACCTCGTCGGAAGGTCTGTCCATGAAGAGGCTGACATTAAACCCCCGATCCAGGAAGATCCTCTTGAGCCTTGTGGCTGTTGCCGTAGCAGTCCTGGCGTTAACGGCCGACCTGGACAGTCTGGTGGAGATGACCCCTGTGTTTCGACTGGACGCCGGGGCGTCTGAATATTATGAAGGCGCCTTCACGAGGGCTCTGGCCACATACGCCGCCGCCCGCATGCTCAATGCGGCCATATCCGTGGTTCAGGGTACGGAACTCGCCGTCTCTCCCGCCGGGATGGGCGTCACCCTCACGGTGGGTGAGATTCTGGACCCAGTCAACGATCTCATCGAGCGGTTCTCTTGGGTCCTGCTCCTGAGCACGGTTTCTCTGGGAGTTCAGAAAGTGCTCATGGGGATCGGGGTTTGGGCCGGCTTCCGTGTCCTGATAATCCTTTCCATGATCGCCTTCCTGGGCGGACTCTGGTTCCGGATGGCGGGGCGCGTGGACCTCAAGGCCCTGGGTCTCCGGCTTCTTGTCATCTCCGTGGTGGTCCGGTTTTGCATCCCGGCCGTCGGTGTCACGAGCGACCTGCTTTATGGGTCCTTCCTGGAAAAGACATACCGGGAATCCACCGAGAGCCTGGAGGTGATCCGGGGAGAGATTCGAATGCCCATCCAGCAGGAAGGCACGGGCGAATCAGAGCAGGGGGTTCTTGAGCGGTTAAAGGAAAAATACCGGGACACCAGGGAAATTTTCAATGTGGAGGAGAGGCTGTCGGCACTCAAAAATACCGTGGAGGAGGGCGTCGAACACATCACAGACCTCATCATCGTTTTTCTTCTCCAGACGGTCGTGATCCCACTGCTTGTTTTGTGGGGCCTTGTGAAACTAACAGGCGTCCTCATCCGCGGGGGTATGGGCAATCCCCGGCTTCCTGAACCTTCGAAGGGAGCGTGATTTTTCCGGTAACGACTCGGAAGAGGGCTCGTCAATGGCTGTCATCAACAAATTCACCCAGGAAATCAGTGTCAAAATTGTTTACTACGGTCCGGGACTGAGCGGCAAAACCACGAATCTCAAGGTGATCCACAGTAGGGTGCCCAAAGAGCTCAAGAGTGAGATGGTCTCGCTGAATTCCCACACGAACAGGACCCTGTTCTTTGATTTCTTCCCTCTCGACATAGGCGCGATCAAGGGTTACAAGACACGTCTACAGCTTTACACCGTACCCGGCCAGGTGGATTACGGGGCAACCCGCAGGCTCGTCTTGAGAGGAGTGGACGGCATCGTTTTCGTGGCCGACTCCCAGGACGACATGCAGGAAGAGAACATAGACAGTCTTCAGGATATGACGGAAAACCTCTATTCCTACGGCATCGATCTTTTTTCACTGCCGCTGATCTTTCAGTACAATAAGAGGGATATCAAAAACAGCGTGCCCATAAAAATACTCAACGACACGCTGAACAAAAAAAATCGGCCCTACGCAGGGGCCGTCGCAAGCCAGGGCAAAGGCGTCATAGGCACCCTCAAGCTGGCGGCCCGGGAGGTGATGGAGGACCTCAATAAAAAGTACTCCCCTTACGAATAGTGCGCTTTCCCGCTAAAGGGTCTTGACAAGGAAAAGAGGACTGGTTTAATTAGAACACCATGAATCGGCAGACGAACCAGACCAGGCACGGCCAGGGCATCATGATGATGTGCATGATGATGCGTGGAGGCGCGCCCGTGGTCTGACGCCGAGGATCGACAAGGTTTCAAAGCCGTGGGCACCCGAAAAGGCCCGCGGCTTTTTTTTTGAACAGCGGAAAGGCACTGCGCCCGAGGATTCGATCGAAGTCGGGGTAGGCGCGAAGCTTTTCTCGAGGTTCCCATGCGACCAGACACAAACCAACCACAGACCGGGACGGACCGCCTATGGATAATGCCGGGGCTCCTCCGGGAGCCGTTGCGAAGTCCTTTTGCCGTACCCACGCAAGATTCACAGGAGGCATTCCAATGGGAAAGACCATAGAAGAGATCAACGCGAAGATCCGCTCCGGGTCCGTGGTGGTGGTCACGGCCGAGGAGATCACGGAAGTGGTCAAGAAGAAGGGCGTGAAAAAGGCCGCGCAGGAAGTGGACGTGGTGACCACGGGGACCTTCAGCCCCATGTGCTCGTCCGGGGCGTTCCTCAATCTCAAGCAGCAGAAGGAGAAGATGAAGTTCGGGGGGGGTGTCGTCACCCTGAACGGCGTTCCTGCCTACGCGGGCATGGCGGCGGCGGACGTCTACATCGGGGCCACGGCCCTGCCCGAGAGCGACCCTCGCAACGCCAACGGCGGCCCCGGCAGGTTCCGGTACGGGGGCGCCCATGTGATCGAGGCCCTGATCCGGGGGGAGAAGGTGAACCTCAAGGCGTCCGGTCACGGAACGGACTGCTACCCCATGAAGAACAGGGAGCAGAGTGTGGGGCTTGAGGACATGAACGACGCCTTCCTCTTCAACCCCAGAAACGGCTACCAGAACTACAATGTGGCCGTGAACCTCTCGGAAAAACCCATCCACACATATCTGGGCACCTTGAAGCCCGGGCTCGGCAACGCCAATTACTGCAGTGCCGGCGGGCTGTCCCCCCTCCTGAACGACCCCGGGTACAGGACCGTCGGCATAGGGACCCGGGTGTTCCTGGGCGGCGCCCAGGGGTACGTGACCTGGCCGGGAACGCAGCACAACCCCAACGCGCCCCGGAGCGATAACGGGACCCCCCGGAGGCCGGCCGGCACCCTGGCCCTCATCGGGGACATGAAGGAGATGGACTCCAGGTGGCTGCGGGCCGTCTCCTTTGCGGGTTACGGGGTGAGCCTCAGCCTGGCCCTGGGTGTGCCCATTCCCATCCTGGACGAGGACATGGTGCGGTCCGTCTCGGTCACGGACGACCAGATCACGGCCCCGGTGGTGGATTACAGCCGGTACTACCCTTACGGCGAGGGGGAGCCGGTGGTGGCCGAGGTCACGTATGCGGAGCTCAGGAGCGGCACGATCCGCATCCAGGGCAAGGATGTGCCCACGGGCGCTTTTTCCAGCTACGCCAGGGCGAGGGAGGTCGCGGAGCACCTCAAGACTTGTATCCTGGAAGGGCAATTCACGCTGACCCGGGCCCAGGCCCCGCTCCCGGGCGCCTTCGCGGGCGAGGAGGTGAGATCATGAAAAGATCAAAAGTCGTCCTGGGCTTTCCCCCCGAAAGGGTGGAGGAGCCGGTGATTTACAATCTCATCACGCTGTACGGACTTCGCGTCAACATCCTTCGTGCGTCCATCGATCCGGGAAAAAAGGGCCGGATGGTGGTGGAGATCAGCGGGGAAGACCATCCACTGGCCGAGGGTTTCAACTATCTCGAGAGGATCGGCGTGGACGTGGGCACCCTGGCCGGGGAGATCAAGCACGGTGAGGAGAAGTGCGTGAGCTGCACGGCCTGCGTGCCCCACTGCCCCACCGGCGCCCTGAGCGTGGACCGGGAGACATGGCTGGTTTCCTTTTCCGCGGAAAAGTGCGTAGTCTGCCGATCGTGTGTGGATGTGTGCCCATACGGGGCCATGGAAGTGGGGTAGGCGGACGGCCTAACCGGACAAGAGGAATTTTCCGTTATACTGGCGAAAATCCAGGAGGGTCCTCACATGGATGGGGACGAGGTTTTCGGGCAAAGCGGACATGGAAAAGAACCTCAGCGCCAGACCCTCGGTGCCGTCCGCCCTGGGGGACCCGGACCACTTGGTGACCCGGAAGGCGATTGCAAAGCACTGGATCTCGTCGCCGTTCGGGTAGGAGAACTTCTGGTTGGGGCCGCAGTAAAGGGCCATGGGTTCGGCCTCGATCACATGGAGTGAGGTTTCTTCGAGGACCTCCCTCCTCAAGGCCTCCTGCGGGGTTTCGTCGAGTTCGACCGAGCCTCCGGGAAGGCCCCACAAATCATGGTCGCTTCGACGCTGGAGCAGGATGTCCCCGCGGTCATTCGTGATGAGGGCCCTGACGCCCGGTACGAAAAGCCTTCGGGGGCCTGTCAGTTTCCGCATTTCCTGGACGTAGCCCATATGGTTCGACCTCCCATAATGCCACCCCGGCCTCGATCTCTCCCCCGACGTGCCGGGACGGGTTGTTTTAGCTATAACCGCCTGAAAAGTCGCGGGATCCAGGCTTTCGTCGGGGTGACAGAAGTGATGCTTGTTTCGTGCCCTCGAGGGGTCTCGCGCCGGCTGGGGTTGTCCCGGGGCGCCACCCTGATGGCGATGGCGATTTCGATTTCGAAAAAGCGCCTCACGACCCCTTGAGCAGGGTGAGCCTTCTTGTCCCCTGTATCTGCCTGAAATTTGCCCCCTGGCTGACACAACTCAGGGCCAGATCGGCGTCCACCACCACGGTTCCGGACAGGGCGTCCAGCCCGTAGTCAAAGAGAACAGGAGAGATAGGCGTCGTGTCCCCAAGCATGACGACGAACGCGGAAGGCCGGCACAAGGAGAGCAGGTGCTGCAGGGTGTGGTTCGTGAAGGACGTCCCTGTGAGCGCCACCACGTCGGCCTGGGGAATGACACGGTCGGCCAGGGATTCCTCGATGTCGCCCTCCCTGGGGTTTTTTTCGATCACCCAAAGGTCCTTCACGGCTTTCTTAAGCCTTCCAATAAACGGAAAATGCCCCACCACCACCACCCTCTTGCCCTCCCCCTTTTCCATGAGGATCTCCGCCGCATTCAGCTCCAGGCATTTCGCTTCATCGACATCCATGATCGAATTAATGGCGGCCATGCCGATGGCGGCCTCCATGATGCTCCCGGAGTAAGCCATGCGGACCAGTTCCTCTGGTGTCCTTTTGAGGAGGGATCCTGGTTCCCGGACCATTGGCGGGGACTGCCGCAGGGCGTCCCTGGGGAGTGTGGCTGCAAGCCCGCAGTTTCGGGTGAGGACCCCGGTGTGGAAAACCCCTTGCCGGATATCCCGGACAGGGGTGTCGAAATCGAGCTCTGAGATGAGATCATCAAGTATTTTCATTCAAGGCTTCCCCGCAGCGGCAGCTCCGCTGCCGATCAAGTGCACGGCCACCGAACCCGCTCGCGCGGACCGTCTCCGGCCTCATAATCAGCTTTTCCTGCCGGTGTTCTTCATCATGTATTCATTCAGGGCCTCCTGCAGCGTTTCCGCTGCCAGAAAGGCACAATGCCGATCTTCCTCGGGAAAGGTTCCCAAGATGTCGAGGATGGTTTCACCGGTTATGTGGACCAGTTCATCGGGTGTTTTGCCGTGGGCCTCTTGCGCTGCAAAGGATCCGCACACCGTGCTCGCCCCGCACCCGTCCGTCTGAAAAGAGGCGTGGGAGACCCTGCCCCCTTCGAATTTCAAATAGATCTCCATGGTGTCCCCGCAGGATCCTGTCACGCGCCCGTAGCCATCCGCGCCTTCCGTGGGCCCCATGTATTTTGGGTGAAGCCATCTCTCGAAACCAATCTCGCCATAGGCCTCTTTCGTATCGCTGTAGATCTGATCCTGCAGGGCCTCTACAAACTCGTCAAAGCTGTCGCTCATTTTTCTTCTCCACGCTGCGCGGCCCTCATCGGGAAGAGGTCGCTTCACAAGCCGGCCGCCCTTCTCCCGGTCTTGGGCAGAACCACTGTGAAGACCGAGCCTTTTCCCGGCCGGCTTGTGACGGTGATCCTGCCTTTGTGCCCTTCCACAATGGCCTTGGTGGCTGCCAGGCCCACGCCGCTTCCTTCGGTGTCGGCTGCATTCTTTCCCCTGCGAAACATCTCGAAAATGTAGGGAAGATCATCCGCTTCGATCCCCCGGCCCTGGTCCTCCACAGTGATTAGGACTTCGGAGCCGGTTTCCTCCGCGGAGATGCTGATTGTACCGCCGCGTGTTGAAAATTTAAAGGCATTGTCCAGAATATTCGTGAAAACGCGCCTCAGGCGAGCCGGGTCCGCCTCAATGACCGGGAGAACCTTTTCATTGAACAGTTTCAGGGATACGCCGGATTCGATTTCCTTGGGCTGGTAGGATTCGACGATCTCCATCAATTCCTTGTCAAGGGATACGGCCTGGAAGTTCAGTTTCAGCTCACCGGTACGCAGGCGCGAGAATTCGAGGAAGTCGTTCACAATAAAGTCGAGTTTGTTGGTCTCCTTTTGAATGACTTCCAAATACCTGCCTTGTTTGCCCTCATCCAACTCCCCCCCCTTTTTCAAGAGGCGCAGCACAAACCCACCGATGATGGTGAGGGAGGATTTCATGTCGTGAGCGAACATGGAAATGAGGTTGTCCTTTTCCCTCTCCAGGGACTTGAGGAGGGAGATGTCCTGGAAGGTCTCCACCGCGCCGATGAGGCTCCCGTCATCCTTCAGCAGGGCGGCGGTGTTCATCCTCACCGGGATCTCCTCCCCGTCTTTGTTCCGGAAGACGCTTTCAAGTCGGACAACGGACTGCCGGCGGCTGATGGCGGTCTTTAGCGGGCAGTTGTGCGCGCACATGCCGCCTCGCAGAAGTTCGCCGCAGTATCTGCCGGTCGCCTCTTTTGAAGAGTATCCCGTCAGATGCTCGGCCCACGGGTTGAAGCTTGTTATCTTCAGCTCCGAATCGACAGTGAATACCGCAACAGGCAGGCTGTCGATGATGAACCTGTAAAACGTCAGATCCCTTGAGATGTCCTTTTTGCCGGCAGCCTTCATGAGAATACGGATCTTCCTCCCTATGGGCATGGCGGCAAGATTCATGCCGTCGCGGGCCGGTCCGGGTGGTTGTGCCCCCAGGCGTTGGCCGCGCATGCCATTTCGTCTGAAAGACCCAACCGCCGGCCTTTTCTTTTGTGGGGAACGCCCCTCCCACAGGCGTGGGTGTGCCGCGTGCCGAGAAAAGGGGCAGTTAACAGCTCCCGACATGATAACGTAAAGTAACGCAAATGGTAACGTTAACCTGTTGGGTCCTGGATAGGCACGTGCGAGGTGAAATGGCCGGGAACCGCCGGCATAAAGGTGACGGGCCGAACTTCCCGGGAGCAATCCGGAAAATTCGGCCCGTCTCTAAAGGGAGTGTGAAAAAAAGGAGGCGATGCCAAATGGCTCAATCAAATAAACAAGCATTTTTTGTGCCACAAACGGAGGGACTCATTAATTATCTGATAACTCTTTGAAGAGCTTGGGAAATAGTCGATTCAGGATGAAGTCCGATGAATCGTGCGACCTCCCTGTTGTTGCTGAAAATGATGAGGGTGGGGATGTGCTGTATGTCCAGCTTTGACGCAACATCTGAAATCTCATCAATGTTGACCCTCCCGACAACGGCCGTGCCGGCGAATCGGGCCGCAATGCGGCGGATAATCGGCTCCTGCAGACTGCAGGGGGCGCACCAGGGTGCGCTGAAATCGACGAGCGCGAGCTTTCCCCGCTGTATTCGAAGGAGTTCCTGAGTGGATCTGATGGCTTTTACAGTCAAAAAACTGCATCCCATGTGCTGGATCCGATGATGAAATTTTTTTACCGTGATAAGCTCTCATATAAAGTTCAATATTTGTGCCGTCCGGAAATATCGGGATTCAGCACGGCGTAAATACCTGGGGTTTTATCATAATGTGGATTCCAACGCTCGGCTTGACAACTGAAGTAACGTTACATAATGTTAGGTGCGGCGCATAAAGCGTTACTGTGGCGGTGGGCGTGCTGCTTGTATGGGAGGAGGGTTTCCGATCATGGAACAGAAGAACAGCCACACCCTGGACCCGAGTTTTTCCAGGCTGCTGCTCGAGTCCATGGCCGACGGTGTTTTCACCCTGGACGAACACGGCGTCATCACCTCTTGGAATCCCGCCATCCAGAGAATCACTGGATACTCGGCCGAAGAGGCCCTTGGCAGTCCGTGCACGCTCATGAACTTTACCCAGTGTTTTCGGGACAGCTGCCCAACGGGTATCGCAGAGTGCGGCATCCTCCGGGACGGCAGGCTGGACGGCAAAGAGTGCTTTCTTCGCCACAAGGAGGGGCATGATGTCCCTGTGATAAAAAGCGCAAGGGTCGTTAAGGGCGAAGACGGCGCCTTCAAGGGCGTGGTTGAAACCGTCACCGATCTCACGGAGCTCGAGAAAGCCCGGCGGACAGCGGAAGAGGCCACCAGACGTCTTGGGGAGATACACAGGTTCGACCATCTCATCGGGAAAAGCCATGTCATGCGGCAGGTGTTTTCGGGTATACAGGCAGCCGCTGCGAGCGAGGCGACCATACTCGTCCAGGGGGAGAGCGGGACAGGAAAAGAACTGGTTGCCGGGGCCATTCACCATCACGGCATGCGAAAAGACATGCCTTTTGTGGCTGTCAGTTGTTCGGCGCTTTCAGAGACCCTTTTGGAGAGCGAGCTCTTCGGCCATGTGCGGGGGGCCTTCACCGGGGCGATTCGAGACCGCGCCGGGCGTTTCGAAGAGGCGGAGGGCGGGACTATTTTCCTGGACGAGATCGGGGAGATCAGCCCCTATATACAGGTCAAGCTCCTTCGGGTTCTCCAGGAAAGGGAGATAGAAAGGGTGGGGGAATCCCGGAAGCGGTCGATCGATCTCAGGATCATCGCCGCCACCAATCGGGATCTCATCCAACTCGTGAAAGAGGGCCGTTTTCGGGAAGATCTTTTTTACAGGCTCAAGGTCTTTCCGATCAGCATCCCGCCCCTGCGGAAGAGAAAGGAAGACATCCCGTTTCTCGTGAGCCACTTCATCAACAGGCAGAACCAAAAGACCGGCAAGGACATCAAGGGTGTGACCCACGCCTCCATGCGGATACTCATGGATTATACCTGGCCGGGGAATGTCAGGGAACTGGAGAACGCCATTGAACACGCCTTTGTCCTTTGTGCAGGCAGTTTTATCGACGTTTTCGATCTTCCGGTTGAGGTGCGCCAGCTGGCCTACAAGCCGAATCCTTCATCGCAAGGATCCTCCCGTTCGCAATTTTTCCCCGAGAAAAGATTGACCCGCGATGCGCTCCTGGACGAGTTGAAGGCGAGCGGCTGGAACAAGGCCGAGGTCGCGCGGAGGGTGGGGCTGAGCCGCACGGCCATCTGGAAGTACATGAAAAAGTGGAATATCCCGCTCAAAGACCCTCAGTAGCCCGAGCGGCCTCACAGGTCGTGACTCAACGCATGAGTCAGGCACCGGGTGATCCTGAAAAAAAGACCGGCGCTTGAAAATCTGAAAGAATAAGTGTTCAGTCAACCGAGCCTGCACCCAGGGCCTCGCTCAGTCGGTACTTGCGAACGACCTTGGATCCAAGGAAAAAGCAAACGGCCGTGGCTGCGCTGATTCCTGCAAAAATGATCGTGATGGTCCGCGGTCCTCCCAGCAGATCGGAGCCCAAGCCGGCCACCAGCCCCCCCAGGGGGGACAGGGCCGCGTTCAGATTTACGATGCTGGTGACCCGGCCCCGCAGGTTGTCGGGGATTGAAAGCTGCAGCAGGGTCTGATTCGTCGTCAGGAAAATCATCTCAAAAAACCCCGACAGCATCAGGAGAAGCAGGGCGCCCCACAACGCGCTGCACATGGCGAATGATATGAGGGTCAGGCCAAGCAGCAGAAGAGAGGTCAGCTGGACCAGCCCCCGTCTCTCCACCCGGCCCAGGGAGGCTGTGACAAGCCCCCCGAAAATCCCGCCCACCCCGACGGACGACATGAGAATCCCCAACACCCGCCCCGATTTGTCGCCGAACACTTCCACCGCATAGACCGGGGGCAGGATGACATATATGGGTATGATAAAGAGCGGCAGGACAAGCCCGAGAATCATGAAGGTCCGTGTGGTGCGCCCCCGTGCCACGTACCGAATCCCCTCGAGGATGTTCTCCATCGAGGAACGGCGTGCTTCGCTCCTTCTGTCCGGGAAATGAATCCTCGTGATGGTGAAGGCGATGAGAAAATATGCGCCTGCCTGCAGGATGAAGTTTCCCCCCGGACCGAACCACAGGATGAGAAATCCGCCTATGCCGGGGCCAAAGGAACGCATCAGGCTCCAGCCTATCTGAATGACGGCCAGACCGTTCGGGGTCAAGCGGCGGGGCAGGAGATCGAAAACCGCCACCTGTCTGAGATTTAAGTCCACAGACAGGGCAAGCCCCGCCAGAAAGGAAAAGACAAATACAATCCAGACCCGGGTATAACCGAACAGCAATGCGCATCCCAGTGCAAGGGTGATGGCGAGCAGCCAGCTGTTGGTCGCCACCATGATGTGTCGGCGTCTCATGCGGTCGATCAGGTCTCCCGCCACAGGGATCATGGCCAGCGCCGCGAAGGCCCGGACAAGGTTGACGCTGCCCAGCATGGTGCCGGAGCCCGTTAGGTCATAGACCAGCCAATTCAAGGTCACCTGCTGGACCCACTGGGCCGCGTTCGAGAGCACGGTGCCGATCAGCAGCAGGCGAAAACCCGGAACCGCCAGGGATGCGAACGTGCCGGCGCCCGACCCGGCTGCCGTTTTGGTATCCACTGATTGGAGTATTGTGTGCCCCTCCTCGTCACCCGCGGTTGGCCTCCCGCTCGACTTTCCCGCAACATCTGCTCCGGGATCGACTCGGTCTTCCATGGAGGACTGCAGATCGCCTATAAGCGATTCATTTTTACCCGTTATTCTGGTATAAGTCAAAATTGTTCCGATGAGATGCGAGGCTTGAGAGCCTTTGGAGAGGGTCGACGTTGCCGGGCTGATAATTTTATAATGAGTTCATAGCCGATGAGCCTTCACCTTCAGAATCTCAGTGGGGCGGATATCCGCCTGGTGCTCCAAATTGCCGAGACGCTCTCCGCCGGACGGGACAGCAAAACCCTTCGGCAGGAGATCGCCGGGGATCTGCTCGAACTTCTCAGAGCCGATTACTTTGCGTCCTTTATCTGGGACGAGGATCGGCAGCTGTTTGATAAGGCGGTTTTCCTGAACATGACCTCCGAGAATATCCAACGCTATCAGGATTATTATCATCAGTGCGATCCGATCACCCCCACCCTTCAAAGACGGCGCAAGGCAACCCTCGTGTCCGAAGTCATGCCGCAAGAGGATCTCGAAAGGACGGAGTTCTTCAATGATTTTCTCATGAGAGACGGACTGCATCATGGGATCAATCTTTACGCCTATGACGGCAACCTGAATATCGGAGACCTTCGAATATGGCGGGCAAAGAGAAGGCCCCGTTTCGGAAAACGGGAAGCCGTGCTCCTGAATACCCTCCTGCCGTTTTTTCGCAATGCGCTCATTCATGCGAAGACCGTTGAAGGATTGGGTGCAAGAAGCATTACCCTTGACAGAAAGTATATGAAAACAAGGCATTACTTGAGCCGGCGGGAGTCGGACATCGCTCTCCTGGTGTGCAAAGGGTTGACAGATCCAGAGATCGCAAACGCCCTGGGCATTTCTTTTTCGACGGTCAGGACCCACCTGAAGCACCTGTTTTTGAAACTCGACGTGACCACACGCACGGAAATGATCTGCGCGCTCCTTGAGGATGTTGTTGAAATCTCCTACTGATCCCTGAAGGGATCTCTTCTTTTTCCGGATCAAATCTTCCCTTACCTGCTGTATCCCCAATATTGGGGATACCCAAGCAGTCCCCTCCCGGGTTCTACTAGCGCCGGACCCCAGCCTTTTTTTCACCACCAGAAAGGAGGATGTCATGAGCAATGAAAAACACTTGATGGATCGGAGGACATTCATCGCCTCGTCACTTGCCGCCGGCGCGGGATTCGCACTGGCGGCCTCCATGGGCAAGGCCTCCTGGGCCGGCATGACTTCAGGTCAGGACCAGGCAGACCTTCCGCTGGTGGAGCTTGCAGGTCTGATCCGCCGCGGGGAACTCAGCTCTCAGGGACTTCTGGAAAGCTATTTCAAAAGGATCGCCGCGTACGATGGGAGGGAGGGCGTCAACGCCTACATCACGCTGGCAAGGGAATCCGCCATGGCCCAGGCCGCGGAGCTGGACAGGATGGCCGGGGAGAAACGTTTCAAGGGTCCCCTCCACGGTTTGCCCATTGCCGTCAAGGACAACCTCGACACGAAGGACATCCGAACTACGGGTGGGTCCTCGATCCTGGCACAGTGGACACCGCGGGAAGACGCCCACGTCATCCGCAAGCTCAAGGACGCGGGCGCGATTGTCATCGGGAAGACGAACATGCACGAGTTCGCCTTCGGGATCACCACCAACAACACGCACTACGGCCCCACAAGGAATCCTTACGACAGGTCGAGAATCCCCGGCGGATCGAGCGGGGGGTCCGCGGCCGCCACGGCGGCCGCCTTCTGTGCCGGGGCCGTTGGAACGGATACGGGCGGTTCGGTGCGCATTCCCGCGGCCCTCTGCGGTGTGGTGGGCCTCAAACCCACGCTGGGAAGGGTGGGCAGGAGTGGGCTCATGTACCTCTCCTTCACGCGCGACGTCATAGGCCCCATCACCAGGACCGTGGAAGACTCGGCATGGATGCTGGGGGCCATGGCCGGCGGGGACCCCGGAGACCCGGAGAGTTCTTCCGCGGGCGTGGACGACTACATGAAATTCGTCGGCAAGGGGATCAAGGGCCGGGCGTTCGGCATCCCCAGGAAGCTGTTCCTTGAAAACATCCACCCGGACACGGAAAAAGTCATGAATGAATCGATCCGTGTCATCAAGGAATCAGGTGGGGTGATAAGGGAGGTTGAGGTAAAGAATATGGAAATGACCACCCCCACGGGTTTCAACATCGTCCTGGCGGAGTGTATCTATCTGATCGAGGACTATCTAAAACGCTTTGATCCGGAGGCTTCCATTGAGAAGTACGCGGATAAATTCGGGCCGGATGTGAAACCGCCCATTGTGGGATCCAAGGAAAACCCTGTTCCCGGATATGTGTACGCGCAGTCTGTGCGCCGGGATCGAAACCTCATGATTCAGGGCTTTGAACAGGCCATGTCGGGCGTCGATGCACTCCTCATGCCCACAACGCCGCTCCCCGCCGCGAAAATCGGGGAAGATATCAAGACGCGTCTGCTTGGGAAGGAAGTGGACACCTTTCTCACCTTCATCCGGAATTGCGATCCCGTCAGCGTCGTCGGGTACCCGGCGATATCCGTACCCGCGGGCTACAGCAGCGAGGGTCTGCCAATCGGGCTCCAGATCGTCGGCAGGCCCTGGGAGGAAGCAAGGATCATCGGCATGGGGCATGCTTTCGAGCAAGCCACCAAAACAAGGAAACCCCCCAAACTATAATTGGCTCCTTCCTTCGCGACGATTGCGGGGTTTTGTTATCCTGGGTCAAACCAGGGTTTCGAAATCCCGCATGTCAAGTCAGCCCGCTGCATCCTGGACCGGATATCCGGCTCCTGCCTCCTGCCTGGGGCGTGATCTGGATCTGGGTGCCGATCCGCTCCTTGATGGCCGGTACGTGGGAGATGACGCCGATCAGCTTGCCGTCCTGCCGCAGACCCGCAAGGGTTTCAAGGGCGGTGTCGAGGGCCTCCTCGTCGAGCGTGCCGAAGCCTTCATCCAGGAACAGCGAATCCACACGCACATTCCTGCTGGCCATGTGGGACAAACCCAGCGCCAGCGAGAGGCTCACCACAAAACTCTCGCCGCCGGAAAGATTCTTCGTGGACCGGATCTCGCCCGCCTGGTAGTTGTCAATGACGTTGAGCTCGAGAGGCTGGGTGCCGTCACGGATCAGCAGGTAGCGATCCGTCATTTTCCGCAGCTGCAGGTTGGCATGACCAATCATCATCTCAAAGGTCAGCCCCTGGGCAAAATTACGGTACTTCTTGCCGTCTGCCGAGCCGATCAATTCGTGCAGATTCTCCCACCTGAGGCACTCTTTTTTCCGGGCCCCGACAGCCGCCAGCTTTACGTTCATCCGCTCCCTTGCGGCCTTGTTTTCAGCGAGCGTGTGCTTGAGACCGGCGATACTGTCCCGCAATTTTTTCAGCAAATCTTCGTGATCTTTCAATTCAATTTCAAGGTCCTCAAGAGATTTGTCTGTGACCTTTTTGGCGATCTCGTCGGTCAAACGTTTCTCCCGATCCTTTTGTCTGGCCTTGAGATCCGTTCGGTTGTCATCCAGTTCCCTGGCCTTTGCAGCCAGATCGTCCCTCTGCCCGGCGGTCAGCCTCGCCTCGAGAAACTGTTTCTCATCCAAAAGGCCGGCAGACTCGAGCGCCTCGGAGAACCAGGCTTCCGACTTTATCAGTTCCGGTTCTCTCTGGTCGATGCTCTTTTTCAGGGAGTCAACACGGGTCCTTGCGGCGTTCAGTTCCTGATGCAGGTTGTTGTGCCGGTCTCGGGCCTTCCTTTCAGCACCCTCGGCCTCGGAAACAGCCTGGTTCAAGCGAGATTCCTCTTTGTCGGGGTCCTTGTCCCCGTACAAATTCTTCCGCTCGTGAACCCCCTCGGAGTAGTCCCTTTTCAAGGACCCAAGGTGCTCCCGCTTCACGGCCAGGGCGTTGCCTTGAGTTTCAATGACCGCGTCCAGTCGCCTTATCTCACTGCCGATATCGGCTATGAGTTTCTCGATCTCAATCTTTTTCCCGACCTGCGCCTGCCATGCATCCAGCCGCTTTCTGAGTGAGTCGAGCAGTGATGAAACGCCCGCATCGGGGATGTCCTCGATGCCGAGCGGCAGGAGTCTGGCGAGAACGGCCTGCCTGCGTTTCGAAAAATCCATAAGGAGTTTTTCCAAGGCCTCCTTCACGTCGGCAAGGGTTTTCTCGACAGCCTTCTTGTCATTGGCCGCCGCTGTTTCCTGGCTTTCACCTTCCATCAGTTTTTCGCGGGCCGTGGCCTCGGCTTTCTCGAGTTTGTTGACTGCGGCTTCCCGATCCTCGGCCTTGCCGATCACCTGGGTGAGGGCCTCGATCTTCTGTTCGGTCTCGTCGGGCACGGGAACATTACCCTTTGCGAATGGGTGCTCCGTGGCCCCGCAGAGCGGGCAGGGCTTGCCGTCTTCCAGTCTGGCCCGGTGGTCTTCGAGCTCCGCTATTTTCCGCAGGAAGGCCATTTCACGAAGCAGGGTTTCCTTTTCGGTGCGATATTCACGCAACAAACGATCTCCAAGCAACCGGTTCAGGGTATCTTTGCCCATCTGGAGGTCCTTTGACGCTTTGTCCAGTTCGTGCTTCCGGTCAATGTATTGCTTCCGGCGGTCATCGAGTGCTTTGGCCGCTTTCTCCAGGGCCTTTGTGGCCTTTTTTTTCTCGGCCTTTTTCTGGGCGATGTCTTTTTGCCTGGATATCAGGCTGCTCAGCTGTTCATCGAGACCCGCCAGACCGCTGATCAGCCATTCATCCCGTGCGTGCTCCTCGAGGTAGCCGTTGACGAGTTCCAGTGTTTTTTGTGCACCGGAAAGTTTTTCCCGCTCTTTAAGAGCGGCCTGTTTGTCCGCATCGATTTTCCTTGCATCTTTTTGGCAGCCCTTTTCCCCTTCGGAAACATCCTTTTTCTGACCGGCGAGCTTTTGATCGAGGGAGCGGACCTTCTGGATGAGCGGTGCCGCGGCCTTCAGTTCCTCTTTGACCCTGGCGGTATGATGCTCGGCCGATTTGAGCGATTCGGCCTGTTTCCCGGCAGAGGATTCCAGTTCGGGAAGTGCCTCTTCCTCGGCTTTCAGTGCCTTCCGATCATTCGCCTGTTGCTTTCGCATGGCTGTGAGCGTCGCATGCGAGCCGTCCAGTGACGCCGCGCGCAAGGCCAGGCCGAGCTTGTCGCGATCCGGCTTGAAGGCGTCGATGTCGACCTGGAGTTTTTTCGCTTCATCGGCCAGGCCGGCGATTTCCTTCTTGAGACCCTCTATGGCGGCCAGCCATGAAATCGCCTTGCCCGTGCCGTTCGCCCTGGCCGTGAGGTCTTCCTCTTCTTTCTCCTTGGTCTCGAGTGCCTGCTGGATCTCTCTTTCCTGTTCCGGTTCAAGGATCGCGATCCCCGCGGTTTCCGCCTCGAGCATTTTCAGCATTTCCCGCTCTTCACGCAGTCGCTCATGGACTCGCATGGATATCCGGCTGTAGATCTCAGTGCCCGTAATCTGCTCCAGGATCGGGGCCCGCTCGTCGGGGGCCGCCAGGAGGAACGCGGCGAAACCGCCCTGGGCCAGCAGCATGGAACGGGTGATGCGGTCAAAGTCCATACCCGTGGCCGACTCGATCAGATCAGCGACCCCTTTCAATTTGGATTCAAAAATCTCACCGGAATCGGCATTGGCTATCTCGTGTTTCGGGGCCTGGAGTTCGCCGTCAGGTCTCCTGCGCGCCCGGTGCTGGCTCCAGTGGCAGCGGAAACGCCCCGCCTGCGTCTCGAACGTCACCTCGGCAAAGCATTCGCCGGTCCGGCGGGACATGATCTCGTTCGCGCTTTTGGTTACCCTGTTCAGGCGGGGCGTCCGGCCGTAAAGGGCCAGGCAGACGGCGTCGAGGATGGTGGTCTTGCCGGCGCCGGTGGGTCCTGTAATGGCGAAGATGCCCTCGGAAGCGAAGGCCGGATGGGTCAGGTCGATTTCCCATTCGCCGGCCAGCGAGTTCAGATTCCTGAAGCGTACCTGCAGTATTTTCATCGAGAGCCTCTCTATTCGGCCTGCGCGTCGTCTTCATAGAGGGATGAGAGGGTTTCCTGGTAGGCGCGAAGGAGCTCCGGCCGCTGGTCTTCAGGCACTTCATGAAGGGCGAGGCACCGTTCGAACACGTCGTTGACGTTCAGATCGTCGAGTGTTTCCTGTTCGTGGATCTGTCCCAGCACGCGGTCGATGATGCGGCTGTTCTGCACCCTGAGGATTTCCATGCGAGTGCCGGAGACGGCGGCTTCCAGACGCTCGCGCAGGTCGCCGATGACTTCGCCTCCTTCGTAGATGATCTCGAACCACACCTGGGAGCCGTCCACCGACATTTCGTGGATGCGGTTTGAGATGCCGTTCCAGTCGCCCTTGACGCGTTCGAGCTTTTGAAACACGGGCACATCGATCACCTGAACAGACGCACTCGTGCAAAGGAATTCGACCAGGCAAACGCCCTTCTTCTGTTTTGCCTCTCCAAACCCCATGGGCAGAGGAGAGCCGCTGTACCGCATGGTCTCTGAGCCGCTGACCTTCTGCGGGACGTGGAGGTGACCGAGGGCCAGGTAGTCGAAGCATGCCGGGAAAATCCCGGCAGTCACGCGGGCCAGGGACCCTGCGTATAGTTCGCGAACGCCGTCGCCGTCGACGGTCTGCCCGCCGGCGGTGAACAGGTGCCCCATGGCGACGATGGGGATGTCGGCCCCGAGCTCCCGGCGCTTCTGTTCGGCAAGGGCGGCGACGGCGGCGTAATGATCGCGGATCCCTTCAATCAGCTTCCGTTCCTTGTCCTCCACACTTTCACCGGCCTCCGCCACCCGGATATCGCGGTCGCGGAGATAGGGCACGGCGCAAACAATCAGCTCCGGATCATCCCGTCCGTTACGGAGCACCAGGACCTCGTCTCCCGGGGCCTCCGTCCTGCTTCCGATCACGTGGACATCGAGGGCCTTGAGCAACTCCCTGGGGGCGTTGAGGAATGAGGGGGAATCGTGGTTGCCGGCCACGACGACGACGTGCCGGCAGGAGGATGCGGCCACCCTGCACAGGAAAAGGTAGTAGAGCTCCTGGGCACGGTTGCTCGGGGCGCTGGTGTCAAAGACATCACCCGCCACCAGCAGTGCATCTATTTCATTCCGCCGAATCGTCTCTGCCAGCCAGGTCAGAAAGGCCTCGAACTCCTCGGTGCGTTTTCTGCCGTACAGGGTGCGGCCAAGGTGCCAGTCGGACGTGTGAAGCAATTTGAGTGTATTCGGCATCACGATCTTTCAGTCCGTTTTCAATGGATTAATGGCTGTTTGCCTGTTTTTAAATCCCATCATTCTTGTCTCTCCTGATGTTGTTTGCTCATCGGCCTATCATATCTTCGTCGGGTGATCTTCTTTCATGAAGCTCGTCCCGGGTTCAGCCTCCCGCACTGATCTTGGCCCCGCTTTGACGGAAGAAGGCCTCAAAACCCTTCGCGGCCGGGGTCTCCGGACACGAGCTCCTCCGGCTTTTCCTGACCACCGCAGTGATTGAAGTCTTTTGTCGGAGAGCCAATTTTCTGGTCCTGTCGAGAATTTATATATCTATCTTAGTATTAATGTTAACCATTTCTGATGATCTAAGATGAGATCCAGGCAAATCTAGCACAGTTCCTGTGCCAGGGCAAGAGAGTGGACAAAAAACCGACTCACCACAACGGGAACGGTTTTCAGAGACAAGCATCGCGGACAACGGGTCGAGGCGTCTTCCACATGGGTCCCTCAGGGCTGCGGTTGCGGAAAATCGGTTGACAAGCCGGGGACAATTCAAATAAGTCTAAATGGCTATTTTTTCAAAATTCGGGTTTGCCGCAACGTCGGAGGACAGACGGCCCGTGCGCCTATCCCGGTGCCGCCGAATCCGGCGAGGGTATCCGCTAAATCGAATCAATGGGGTGACATGCCAAATCGTTTTTCGTCCAGCGCCGAGCCGTTTCCCAAGTGGTTTGCCGTTCTGTTGCTGGTGCTGGTGTTTCTTTCGCCACCCCTTTCCGCTCGGGCCGAAGACAAGCCGACCCCCCTTGATCGTTGCACCATTCAACCGCAAACCGTCGAAGACGCGCTGAGAGTCGGAAAGGATTCCCTGGCCGGGCTTCTCCTTGAAAAAGCGGTGTCGTCTTACGTGGGCATACCGTATCGGAGAGGCGGGACCGGCTTCAGGGGGATCGATTGTTCCGGCCTGACCCGGCGGTGCTACGCGGAGACCCTGGGCATCGAGCTGCCTCACAGTGCACTGGCCCAGCGCCGCGTTGCCGTATTGCGGGACCTGACGATGAAACCGGAAGCCTTTCGGCCGTTGGACCTGCTGTTTTTCGCAACAAAGCGCAAGCGGGTCAACCATGTCGGTATCTACCTTTCCGATGGAAAGTTCCTCCACGCCACGATCAAAGGCGGCGTCATTGTTTCCCATCTCAGGGAAAAATACTGGAAGCTCCGCCTTGTGGCCGCCCGCCGCCCCGAAACCGCTGCCCTGGGACGGCTTGGAAGGGCCGAGAGGAAAACCGTGCTCGCTGCCCTGAATTCGGCGAAATGGCTGCGAGATGCCGGCGGTGGCAACGATGCGCCGATGGGACGGGCGTTGTCCTCCATTTCAACCGCCAACTGAATCCGCCTTTTCTTAACCGCCAAACAAGGCTGGGCTGCCGGAGTGAACCAGTTTTCATCCATAAATGGCCCTTTTCCACAATTTCTGTGACAATCCGCGGGATTCCTTGTGCGGTGACCTCTAGTTCGCCTCCGCATCATCCCTTGACTTTTGACTCGGGCCGTCAATAGCCCTCGCCCTTCGGGTCCCGCCTTCGGCAGTTTCCAATTCCGTTGTCCCGCGGAATTCAAGATCATTGTGCTATTAAAAGTCCGTGCCTTCACCCTTCCCCAAAACCTCTGATATGTCCGACTGATCTATTTGTCGAGCATTTTTTCGGCTTCCCTGTTCCCCTTTTCAGCCGCCCTCTGGAACCAGGTGCGCGCCTGGGATGGATCCTTCGGGACGCCCGAGCCCCAGTGGTAAACCATGCCGAGATGGTACATGGATTCGGCATTGCCGTGAAAGGCCGCCTTTCGGAGCCAGTAGTAGCCCCTGTCCAAGTATTTCCGGCTTTTCTTCTCGTCTCCCAGGTAGATATTCATCAGGCCCAGGTCCGCCATGGCGGGCACGTGCTCCTGGAGGGCCGCCATGAGCCACCACCAGAGGGCCTTTTCCATGTCCTCGTATGCCTTGTGATTTGTGCCGGTGTACAAAAGACCCAGATTGTACTGGGCCTGGACGTGGTCCTCCATGGCGGCCTTCTCGTACCACAGAATGGCTTTTTCCGGGTCGGGACGCTGGATGTAGCCCTTGTCATAATAGAGACCCACCATGAACTCCGAGGCGACGTGATCCTGAAGCGCCGCCTCCTTGTAAAGGCGGAAGGCCTTGTCCCGATTTTCCGGTATGCCTCTCGCGTAGTGATTCAGGTTGGCCAGATTGTACCGGGCGTTTTTCTGGCCCTGATCAGAAGCCTTTTCGTACCACGCCGCGGCCCTCTTCCTGTCCTTCTCAAAGATATATCCCAGGTCGTAATACAAGGCAGTGTAGAACTGCGCAACGGAGTGGCCCTGCTCCGCGGCCTCTTTGAAGAGCTCGAAGGCCCTGTGCCTGTCCTTGGGCTTGCCATTGCCTGTGTGGTATTCCTTTGCCAGCCTGTACATCGAGTCCGCATCCCGGGAACACTGGGCGGGGGCGCCCCAAAGGGCGACGGAGACAATGAGCGGGATCGAGAGAAAACAGGCGTGTCTGAGCGGTCTATACATTGCGGTTCCTTTCCACAGGGTCAGAAATAGTGATGGGTTTCGAAATTCATGGTCCCGGGCAACAGGCTCCTTATAAAATCGAACTGGGAGACCCTCCTGAGAAAACCGTTCATTCCAAAGATCTCGCCGGTGATCGTGTTGTCTCCTTTCATGAAGGCCTTTCCCTGGATGCTCCCGTCGACCGGCGCCTTATCGTTGTTGACCTCCATGTTGATGCGGCCGTAAATTTCCCATGCCGTTGTTTTCGGCATTTCTGAGAGGTTGAGGTAGGTCTTGTCTGGATCGCGGCTTATGAGCTCCCCTCGATGGATCTTGAAGTAGAACCTGGCCGTGTCGCCGCCCATGCTTATGACGACCCTTCCACTGCCCCGGATCTGGGGTATGCCGTGCTCGTTCAGGAAAATGTCAAAGGAAAGAGTGTTTTCTGTGTAGGAAACGCCGGATACCTTGGACTTGAAATAGCCGGTGGAGCGGAGGCTCCCTGAGGAGACGGTTGTGGCCGGTCCTTCCTCGGTGTCCTTCTTCTTTTTCCGCGCCTTTTCGATGTACCGGGAAAGGTCGGTCCCGTCGCCGGTCGCCACCCACGTCTTCGCCGCCTCCAGGCGCTCGACCATCCGCCCGAAATAGGCCTTGTCATGGGGATTCCCCGTGTCGTGGGCCTTCATGAGCTGCCTGTAGGCGTAGTGCCTTTCCATTTCGATCTTGGCCAGGAGGACCCCTTGAAACTCGGTGGGGAGGTTCGTCAGGATGCTTGTCAGGCCTATGGGGTCGCTTTGAAGACCGTAGCCCCCGGCATTCAGGGCGACGTCCAGCACATCCTTGAAGATGTCCCCCACCCTTATTTTGACCCTGTCCTTTCCCTCGCCCACGTATATGGGCAGCGACATGACCTTTGCCAAGCTGGCCGCGCGGGCAGGGAGAGAAAGGGCGAGCAGCGCCGTCAACAGCGCGAGAATACACGCAATTCTTTTCGCCATGATGTTTCCCTCCTGCTTTCGATTGAGGAACGGTATCACATATCAAATGATTATAGAAGGATAGTATGCCAATCTTTTCCAGGGTTATAGCGGGTGTGCGGCTTCTGGACAAAAGACACAAATCGCTTGCGGATCGGCTGGCTTTTACCCTATGCTTCTACAACAGAGTCGCTCACCGGTTCCCGCCTTTCAATCTGCATTCCCCGCTGAATCTTGGGGGAGAGGAGTTTTTCTCATGCAGACGTCCAAGGAAGAAGGTCCCTTTTCCATGCAGTGTCAGATTCAGGCCTCGCACGAAAGGGCTCGCCATTACGGCGTGGATCCCATGAAGCTGGACCCGTTGGATCAGCCACACCTGAGCCTTGAGGGCCTGAAAGCCAGGCAGGAAGCAAGCCGGGAATTCCTGTCCGCGGCTTCCTTGTATATCCAGGAGATCCACAGGTCCATGGAGGTTTCCGGGTTTATTTCAGCTATAGTAGACAGTGATGGCTATGTGCTCAAGTGTACAGGCGAAATTGACATATTAAAATATTATAATAATATTTTGGGCACTCGATGGACGGAACAAGACATAGGAACCTCCGCCATCAGTATGGCTCTAAGACACAAAAAGCCGATGCAGATCACGGCAAAGGAACATTTTTGCCGGCAGAGCCAAAACAACACGTGCTCTGCCGCGCCTGTTTACGGAGCCGACAAAAAATTCACAGGGGTAATCGCTGTATCCGGAAGAGCTGATAAAGTGCATCCACACACGCTGGGGATGGTCATAACCGCCGCCAGGGCAATCGAAAATCACCTGCGAATAAGCCAAACTTCCCACGAGCTGGTTATCAAAAACGACTTCATGGAGGCCGTGATAGAATCCATCGACAGCGGAGTCATGGCTGTGGACAAAAGAGGACACGTCATCCAGATCAACGAACAGGGAAAGCAGATTCTGAAACATGCCGGTGAGATATTGAATCAGCACCTATCCATGATAAACGGCGCTCGCCATGACTGGCTGGATGTGGTCGCCACGGGGCTCGGTTACATGGATCGGGAGGTTTTCATCAAAACGAACAAGGGAAACCTTCAGCTGATGGTCACGGCAAAGGCCATCCAGGACGCCTTCGGCATGCCCGAGGGCGTTATTTTCGTGTTCAACGAAATCAATCGAATCCGGAGACTGGTCAACCAGATGGCGGGGTCGCAGGCGAGTTTCACGTTTGAAGACATTGTGGGGGACAGCCCGGCCATCCAGGAAGCAAAAAGGCTCGGGGTTATCGCAGCGGCAAGCAGCTCCAGTGTTCTCCTGTATGGGGAGACAGGCACGGGCAAGGAGCTCTTCGCCCAGTCCATCCACAACCGGAGCCCCAGGAAAAATTATCCTTTCATGGCCATAAACTGCGGGGCCATTCCTCGTGAACTTATTGAGAGCGAACTCTTCGGCTATGCCGAAGGCGCCTTTACGGGCGCCAAGAGCGGAGGGCGCCCCGGGAAACTGGAACTGGCGGACGGGGGGACGGTTTTCCTCGACGAGGTCTGCGACATGCCCGCCGACATGCAGGTCAAATTGCTGCGGGCTCTCCAGTCGGGCGAGGTTTTCAGGATCGGCCAGTCGAGTCCTATTTCAGTGGACATACGAATCATCGCGGCCAGCCAGTACGATTTGAGAGAGCAGGTCGCGAAGGGGCGTTTCCGGGAGGATCTCTTCTACCGTCTCGATGTCCTGCCCATTGACATCCCTCCCCTGAGGGAAAGAGGCGCCGATGTCCTTTTTCTCGCACAACATTTTCTAAACCGGTGGGCCGAAACCATGAGGAAGGCGACAATGATTTTTTCGCCGGCCGCAAAGGACATCCTCCTGCGGTACAACTGGCCGGGAAATGTGCGGGAACTGCAGAACCTCGTGGAAAGGGCGGTCAATCTGGCGGACGGTCATGTCATCGAACCCACGCATTTTGGTTGCCCGGTTCTCGAAAAGGAACCCCCTATGTTGAAATCCTTTTCAAGGAACAGGCTTGAGGCCGCGGAACGCAGGATCATAATGGAAACCCTGGAGGAGACAGGGCATAACATTGCCAGGGCAGCGATGCTCCTGGGAATCACACGGGTCACCCTGTACAAGAGATTGAAAAAATATGGGTTAAAGGCGCCTGGTAAAAATGTTTAGTGTCTTTACATGTAAATAAAATGTACAGCCTTCGAATTGCTTTGGAATTACTTGTTTTTTTCGAAAAGGGAAAAGCCGCGCGTACAAAAAATGTACACTGCAAACCACCTCCCAAAATTCCTTCATTTTTTGTAATCTGTTGAAATTTCAATAATATCTAATTTTTAACGAAATCCCCGCCACCCCGGCACGGCGGTTGCTCCTGGTTTCCATCGTGATGAACATTCACGCGGATCGCGTGATGACGGATGCGACCAGAGAGAGAAAGGGGACGTATGTCTAGAAAGATTACGATCTTAGGCGCTGGTAATGGGGGGCATGCCATGGCCTATGACCTCTCCAGCAGAGGGTATGCGGTCATGCTCTACGAACACCCGGATTTCATCAAAAACATTGAAGGAATCATCGAGCTCGGGGGCATCGAGGCCGTTGAGACGGTTCCCGGGGAGGTAAACAGCCCCAAGTGCGCATTGTCCGGCTTCGCGGAGGTGACTGCGACCGCGGACGTGAGGACGGCGGTCGAACATGCCGACATCCTCTTCATGATCATGCCGTCCTTCGGCCAGGAAATTGTGTTCAAACTGGTTATGCCTTATTTGAGAGACGGGCAGCTTCTGTGTCTCCTGCCTGGAAACTGCGGGTCCCTCGTGTTCAGGAGAATGATGCGCGAGGCGGGTGTAAGGGCAAATGTGGTTTTCGCCGAAACCAACACGATTCCATATGCCTGCAGGACCATTGAACCGGGACGCGTCTTCGTTCTCGCGGTAAAACAGGGGATGGGGATCGGCGCGTTGCCCGGGTCGGAAAGCGATCGGGTCGCCGAGGACCTTGAACCGATTCTTAATCTGAAACTCTTTCCCCACAAGAATGTGGCCCAAATCGCCCTCAACAACCCCAACATGGTTGTGCATCCCGCGACTTCAGTGCTCAACATGGGTGTCTTTGAATCCAGAAAGGGGAGTTTCTATTTTTACCGCGAGGGCATGTCCGAATCCGTCTGCAAGGTTCTGCAGGAGATAGACAACGAGCGCATGAACATCACCGAGGGCCTCGGGCTGGGGCGTGAGTCCTTTTTTCAACACACCAAGCAGTACTATGACTTCGATTTTAAAACCATACGGGAATTTGCGGAATTTTCACCGATTCACAGTTCCTTTGGGTACGATGCCCCTACCAGCCCCCGCGATCGATACATCAGTGAAGACTGTCCCTTTCTGCTGGTGCCTGTTTTCGAATTCGGAAAGCTTCTGGGGATCCGGACCCCGGTCACGGAGAGCATTATCACTATTGCTTCCATCTACAATGACACCCATTACTTTCAGACTGGGAGGACCCTGGCGAAACTCGGGTTGGAGGGCATGAACAAGGAGCAGATCCTGGAGTACCTTGACTAATTAACCCAATAAGGGAGGGCACAAGGCATGAAAGGCAGAGAAATCAACAGACGCGATTTCCTCAAGACTACCGGGACGCTTTTGGGGGCATCCATGATCATGGGACCCGGTTTTGCTTTTTCCCAAACAGGGCCTGAAGGCCCGGTGAATCCGATGAAAATTGTCACGACAACGGCCGGTTTGGACCCCGTCCGTCCGGAGGCCTCAAGGGCGTGCGCCCAGGCCTTCGGCTCCATCGGCTGGGATGTGGAGGTCGCTCCCATGGACTACAACCAGAACGTCCAGAAGGTCGTTCTGGAACACGATTACGACATGTGGTTTGTCATGATGTCCGGGGCGAGCCTCAGAATAGACCCCGATGTTTTTATCTACCAGTGCCATCACTCGAGCCAGTACAAAAAAGGCGGCTACAACTGGACGGGATTGTCGAGCCCGGAGATCGACAAATTGGCTGAGGCCCAGCAGCGGGCCATGAACATGGACGAGCGGAAGGACATCGTGTACAGGGCCCAGGATGCCATTCATGAAGCTCAGAGCTTCAACGTGGTCGCCTATCCGCAGATGACCAACGCCTATCGATCGGACCGCATAAAGAACCTGACCCCGATGATGGGAGAGGGCATCGGCAGCTTCTGGTCGGACATCAGCGTCGAATCGACCGCCGGAGACGGTTACGTGCGGACCGGGTTCACCAACGCGCTCAAGACCCTCAACCCCGTCAACGCCAAGAGCCACGACGAGTTCATGGCCCTGAGGATGATCTACGACCGCCTGTTCCGCATCGCCCCGGACGGCACCCCCATGCCGTGGGCCGCTGAAAAGTATCAGGTCGTGGACCCCAAGACCATCGAAATAACCTTGAGGGAAGGAATGCTCTGGCACGACGGGCGTCCCGTGACCGTGGAGGACGTCAAGTTCACGATTGATTACCACACCGAGTGGAAGGCCCCGTTTTTCGCCAAGGGGCTGAGCTACGTGCAGGGAATGGAAATCACCGGGAACAGGAACATCCGCTTCAAACTCTCGGAGCCCTACGCCCCTTTCATCCCCAACCTCCTGGGTGCCGTTTTCCTCATTCCCAAACACATATGGCAGGACATCCCGGAAAAGGTGAGCAACCTGGACGACCCGCTGAACTACCCCAACGAAAAGCCCGTGGGCAGCGGTCCTTTCAAATTCGACCACTGGAACCGGGGCCGCGAGCTCAAACTCTCCGCCTTTAAGGAGCACTTCCACCCGCCCAGGTGCGCGGGGAATATCGAGATCATTTACGGCAGCCACGACGCCATGGCAGCGGCCATAGAAAAAGGGGAATGCGACCGGACCCGCTACGTGCTCAAGCCGAGCCTCACGGAAGACCTCAAAAAGGTGAAAAACGTGGTCGCCAAGGGATATCCAAACCACGGGTTTTACACCCTCAGCTACCACACGAGGCGCCCGCCGCTGAACGATCCCGCCTTCCGCAAGGCCCTCGCCCATGTGATCCCAAAGGATCTGATCATCCAGGCGGTGCTTTCGGATTACGCGGACAGGGGCGGATCGGTGATCGGGCCGGCCAACGACTACTGGCACAACACGTCGGTCAAGTCGTTTCCAACCGACATCGACAAGGCGAAGAAGATACTTGCCGAGGCCGGGTATACCTGGGATAAAAAGGGCAAGCTCCACTACCCCAAGGCCTGAACCCGTGAGGGTAAAGCAGTCAGAGTGGACGCCCCCGCCGCGGGGGCGCCCGCTCCTCCGAGCAGCAACTGTGGCGAGTGCCGATCCTAATCAATTTTTTTGAATAGGTTTCCTGGACATAAAGGCATTTTTCGCAAGATCAAGGGATGGCGCGAAGTCGGCCTGCAGCATGCCGCGCAAGGGGTCCCGAAGATCGACGAAGGGGTTGCGGAAAAGAGCTGTTTATGGATGGAAACCATCGAAGGATAGGAAGCATTGCGGATATTCATCATCAGGAGATGCCTCTACACCCTGCTCACCCTGTTCGCGGTCGCGACCATCCTTTTCTTTGTCTTCCGGATGCTGCCGGGGGACCCCACCGCACAGGTCATCTCGCCGGCCCTGGATGAGGCCGTTCAGACGAGGCTCAAACAGGCCTACGGGCTGGACAAGCCGCTGGCGGTCCAGTACGCCTTCTACCTCAAAAACCTGGTCACCCTCAACTGGGGCCGATCCTTCACAACGGCCAAACCCGTTTTTGAGATGCTCGCCTATCGATTCTGGAACACCATCTTTCTCATGGCCGCGGGCCTGAGCTTCACATTGATCCTTGGCATCGGCATGGGCATGATCATGGCGTGGCGGCGAAACAGCTCGCTGGACGTGGGCTCCACACTGGCGGCGCTCGTCCTGCAGTCTGCCCCGCCCTTTGTGACGGGTATCCTTCTGCTGATGATCCTGAGCTATCGCCTGGACCTTTTTCCCACGGGAGGCATGCTGGCATCCGGCACACCCCTGGAGTCCGGGTTCCGCCTGTTGACATCCGGGGATTTCTGGCACCATCTCGTTCTTCCCTCGCTGACGGTCTCCTTCTACTACATTGCCACTCCCATGCTCATCATGCGGGATTCCATGCTCGAGATCCTGGGCAGCGACTTCATCGAACTCGCAAAGGCCAAGGGACTTTCCCCGCGGGTCGTCATGATTCGGCACGCCGCGCGAAACGCCCTGCTGCCCGTGTTGACGGTGACCTCCGTCATGATCGGTTTTGCCATCGGCGGGCAGGTCATCGTGGAGCAGGTTTTTTCGTGGCCCGGCATGGGGCAGCTGATGGTTCAGGCGGCCTCGTCGCAGGATTATCCGGTCGCCCAGGCCACCTTCTTTCTCCTTGCCGTGGTGGTGATTCTCATGAACCTGTTGTCCGACCTCTCCTATTGCTGGCTGGATCCCCGCATCAGGCTTGGGGCCAGGGCCTAATAGAGGCCGTTGCCTGGTCGGGCGACCCGGCAAGGAAGCGCAGGCGAAAAATAATGAAGGAATTTCTTTTAACGCAGCTGAGGATTTTGACAAGGCACAGGTTCGGCGCCTTCGGGGGGATCGTCATCCTGCTGTTCGGCGTCATTGCCCTTTTCGGCCCTGTGCTCGCACCCCACGACCCATGGACCTCCCTCACCTCGGCGGACGGCCGTCTGGCCCTCCTGAGGCCCCCCTCGCTCGAGTTCCCGCTGGGAACGACCAGCATGGGGCGGGACATTTTGAGCCAGATGATCCACGCGACGCGCACCACCGTGATCATTGGGCTCTCCTCGGGCCTCATCAGCATCATCATAGGCGCCAATGTCGGGCTCCTGGCGGGCTATTTCGGGGGTAGACTGGACGAGGTCCTCATGCGGTTCACGGACATCATTTACGGGCTGCCGTTCCTCCCCTTCCTCATCGTCCTCATCTCCCTCTTCGGCAGGAACATCTGGTTCGTCATCCTCGCGATCTGCTGCATCGTCTGGCGTACGTCCGCCCGGGTGGTGCGGGCGCAGACCCTCTCGATACGCCAGAGGCAGTTCATCCTCGCCGCGCGGGCCAGGGGCGCGAGCAGCGGAAGGATTATTTACAGGCACATCCTGCCCAACATCATGCCCCTGCTCCTCCTGTACACGGCCTTCAACATAGCCTGGTCCGTGCTGGCCGAGGCCGGTGCGAGCTTTCTCGGGTTCAGCGACCCGGACAACCTGAGCTGGGGGGGGATCCTCTACAACCTGTGGATCTCGGGCAAGATCAGGGTGGCCTGGTGGTGGTTCGCGTGGCCGTCCATCTGCATCATCCTCCTGGTGAGCGCCCTGGTGTTCGTGAGCAGGGCCTACGAGGAAGTCGCCAATCCACGGCTCAGGCAACGGTGAGGGATTCCATAATGGTTCTTGACATAAAAAACCTGAGCACCCGGTACCACACGTCCGAGGGAGTCGTCCGGGCTGTGGACGGCGTCTCCCTGTCCGTGGGTGAAGATCAGGTCTTCGGCCTGGCCGGCGAGTCGGGCTGCGGCAAATCCACCCTGATCAGGACCGTCATGCGTCTCCTTCCCGGATCCGCACGCGTTGACGCGGACGAGCTTTCCTATGAGGGGCGGGATCTCCTGTCCCTGTCCGATGGAGAATACAGGGAGAAGATCCTGTGGAAGGGCATCTCTCTCGTGCCCCAGAGCGCCATGAACTCCCTGAACCCGGTCTACAGGGTTGGGGAGCAGGTTGTGGAGGCGATCCGGGCCCACTCGAGGGTGAGCCGGAGAGAGGCGCTTGAAATGGTCGGGGGGCTTTTCAGGGGGGTGGGGCTCCAGCCCGAGCTTGTCCGCAACTACCCCCACGAGTTGAGCGGGGGCATGCGCCAGCGGGCCATGATAGCCATGTCCCTGGCCCTGGACCCGCGCCTGATCATCATGGATGAGCCCACCACCGGTCTGGACGTCCTGGTGCAGGAGAGGATCCTGAGGGAGCTGAAGGAGATCAGGAAGAAAAAGAAGAATGCGATGTCCATACTCCTCATCACTCACGACATCTCCGTCATTGCCGAGATGAGCGACCGCATCGGCATCATGTACGCGGGCCGCATCATGGAGCAGGCGGACGCTCTGGAACTCTTTCGGGAGCCTTATCACCCCTACACGTTGGGACTGAAAAACGCCTTCCCGAGCATTCGGCAGTTGGACAGGGAGTTGATTTCCATACCCGGCGCTCCTCCCAATCTGATAGGGGACATTCCAGGGTGCGTCTTTGCCTTCCGGTGCCCCTTCGCTGTTCCCAAGTGCATGGAGAGAAGACCGCCGGACCTGGAGGTGAAGCCGAATCACTTCGTGCAATGCATCCGGACGGACAGGGTGGAGGAATTCCGGGAAAGGTCAGGGGAGAAAGAGACGTGGAGATCCTCAAAGTCCATGAACTGAAACAACACTTTCAGGTGAGTTCCGGGTTCCTGGCCAGGGTCCTTTCGAGGGAACGGCCGGGGATCATCAAGGCCGTGGACGGGGTCTCCTTCAGCCTGGAACAGGGCGAGATCCTGGGGCTGGCAGGTGAGTCGGGCTGCGGCAAGTCGACGGCCTGCCTGGCCATTGCAAAACTTCGTGAACCCACGGGGGGCGCGATCTCTTACAAAGGCACGGACATCTCCAAGTTGACAACCCAGGGGCTTCGGGATTACCGGAGACAGGTTCAACTTATCTTCCAGGATCCATACGAGTCCCTCAACCCGCGTTTCAAGGTGTTCGACCTCGTGGCCGAGCCCCTTCGGGCCTTGAGGCTGGGGGAGCCTCCCGAAATCAGAAGACAGGTGCGCGAGACCCTGGGAAAAGTGGGGCTCGAGCCTTTGAAGTACGAGGGGCGCTATCCCCACGAACTGAGCGGCGGCGAGAGGCAGAGGGTGGGCATCGCCTCGGCCCTCGTCTCGAATCCGGAGCTGGTCATCGCGGACGAGCCTCTTTCCATGCTGGACGTGTCCATCCGGGCGGGGATACTGGATCTCATAAGAGAACTTTCCAAGGGCATGAATTTCTCCTGCATCTATGTCTCCCACGATCTGTCCATCCTTTCCAACATCTCCGAGCGGCTGATGATCATGTACCTGGGCAGGACCATGGAGCTGGCCCCCACCGGCGAGATCATCAGGGACCCTCTTCATCCCTACACCAGGGCCCTGATCTCCGCGGTGCCGATCCCCGATCCGGCCTACAGGAGACCTGTCCCGAACATCAGGGGGGAGGTGAGCCGCCCCCTCAACCCTCCTCCGGGCTGCCGGTTCCAGGGCCGCTGCAGTGAGGTCACGGACGTCTGCACGAGCACATCCCCGCCGCTTGTGGAGGCGAAGCCGGGCCATTATGTTGCCTGCCATCAATATACCCGTGCCGCCTGAATAACGGGGTTTTTCAGTTCACGGAACTGACGCGTGAAGATTCGGGCTGTCAAGGCCTTCTATGAATACCCCATATCCTTGAGTGTGCTTGACAGCACCCTCAGGCGTTCTCCAATGATCTCCCCTTCAGTGCCGAGTGCCTGGCTGAAAAGCCTCATGTCCTCGTCAATCTTCTCATTGTCGGTACAGACCGCGACAGTCATGGCATCGCCCTGCACACCGGAATTGCCAGGTCCAGTGCCCGATGCAGCGGCGTCTCTTCCGACTGGCGGGACCATTTCCCGATATGGCCGAATCCTGAACAGGGGCTGAAGAGACCCTGAAAATATGGATTCTCAGGTTGATTTTGTGCGAAAATTGTGAAAAATTAGACCTCATTAGTCTCAGGTACATTTTTCGTTTAATAGGGAACCCCGTGGAAATCGGGGACGGGCCCGCCGCTGTGACCCCGCCTCTTCGCACGCAATGAGCGAGGAGGAACCCTTCGAGCCTTGCGCGCCACTGTTTCGTATGTGAAGCGGGAAGGCCGCTCAAAGGGCGGGGGAGTCAGAAGACCTGCCTGGGACAACGTGGGATCGCCTTCACGGACCAAGGGGCGGCTTCCGGCTGCATTCGAGGATATAAACGGGAAATCCCTGAATCGGGTTGTCGATTCAGGGATTTTTTTGTTGCCGCGCCTTGATCCGACTTCGAGGAAAGAGGGGTCATGGGCAAACGACTGTCTACGTACCACAAGAGGCGCATGGAGATCGCCCTGGCGTATATCGAGGACCATTTCACCAGGGATCTCCTTCTCGAGGAAGTTTCAAATGCCTGCGGCATGAGCAAGTTCCACTTCACCCGTGTCTTCAAGGACCACGCCGGGTGTTCCTTCAAATCCCACCTCAACCGTCGACGGGTCAACCATGCGAAAGAGCTGCTGATGTGCTTGGACCTGAGCATCACCGAGGTGTGCCTCGACTCGGGGTTCAACGATCTTTCCTACTTCGACCGCGTCTTTAGGCGCCTGGAGGGCATGAGCCCCACCGCGTTCCGCCTCATGCACTTTCCCGACGAGGACGACTGATGATCAACAACGAGCAACTTTGTCCTATCGATTCGCAATTTTGTCCAAGACCGACCCTCGAGGGTTGGGGTATGGTGCATTCCGACAACTGAGGAACAGGAGTAGGGAAAGCGGTGAGAATCCGCTGCTGCCCCGCAACTGTGATCCCGCGGAAAACGCCCTGACCACGTGAGCCACTGCCCTGCAACGGGTGGGAAGGCGGTCCGGGCCGGGAGAGCCAGGAAACCTTGCCTGTTTCAAAGCCGTCGAGCACTGTCGAGGGGACGGAGCGACGCGCGCGAGGTGACGACCACCACAAAAGGGTCTTAACCGCTCCGATCCCGGCATTGTCCGGGATTTTTTGTTTTTAAGCCCGGTCACGTCAGACTCCGACGGCTGTGCCTGCAGACACAAGCCACACCCGTCGCGAGGCGGGGCCGGAAAGCCGCGGGTCTTGAAACAAGACAGCCGGGTTGCCTGAAGGGCGGCCCGGCTTTTTTTCGCCGGGCCCGTATCCCGTTTTGAAAAATAAGGAGGGCGAATAACGATCATGAGGCGATCGGCGATCACCGCATTAACGACATTACTTCTGGGGTTCCTTCTGGTGCCCGCGGCCGGTGCGGGTCCTTATGCCCCGGCAGCCGGCCAGCCGGGGTCCACGGCGATTCACATGGATGATCCCGGATTTTTGGCATGGGCTGCCGGCTGGGAGAACTATGTTGTTGGAAGTGAGGTGGATCCTGGATGGCAAACTCCGGAAAAGGCCCTGGGCAAGGCTATCGGCACTTCCTTCGACATCGTCTCCCTGGGCCGTGGGGGTGAAATCACATTGACTTTTGCTGCCCCCATTACAGACGGCGAAGGATGGGACTTCGCGGTGTTTGAAAACGGCTTCAGCGACACAATGCTTGAATTGGCCTACGTTGAGGTGTCGTCAAACGGAATCGACTTCTTCCGATTTGCCAACGACTCCCTGACATCGAGTCCTGTGGGAGGTTTCGGTTCTTTGGATCCCACGAATATCGAAGGCTTCGCAGGCAAGTACCGCCAGGGCTGCGGCACTCCGTTCGACCTGGCCGAGCTAGCCGGGATCAGCCCGCTTCTGGATGTGGCCAATGTGGGGTATGTCCGGCTGGTGGATATCGTGGGGGACGGGACATATGTCGATGCAAGCGGTGATGTGATCTATGACCCATATCCTACAATCGGAAGTGCGGGATTCGATCTGGATGCGGTGGGCGTCATCAACACGGTGCCGATCCCCGGTGCGGTGTGGCTCCTGGGATCCGGCATGGTCGGATTGCTTTCGACGGCAAGGAGAAGGCTGGGCTTGCCGGTGAATACTTGAGATTGAAGAGATAGGAAAAGCCATTTTATTGAAAAGAAAAGAGGGGGTCATTGTATGAAAAAACTTGTTTTATTTATGCTTGTATCGGGTTTGGTTTTGATGACGGGAACTTCCTTTGGTGCTGTATCGACCTTCGATGACTTATCCTTTCCTTCTGGTGTTTACTGGAATGGAGCTGACGGTTCCGGTGGGTTCAATAGCGGAGAGGCAATTTTCTACAACAGCTACACGGACTGGGGCGGAGGTTGGGTTTCCTGGGATGGTTGGGCCTACTCCAGGATGACCGATACCACAACGGCTGGATATGGCAACCAGTACAGCGCCATAACAGGTGGGGGTGCAGGCGGGTCAGCAAATTACGGGGTGGCATACGACGGAGGGATTTATGGTGGTGCAAGCCCTCCTAGTGTTTCTTTCGGGTCTTCGACCGGACAGACCCACAACGCGACAATCAGTGGAGCCTATTTCACAAACACCACATACGCCTACCTGTCAATGCGGGATGGAGAAGGCCCGGCAAAGAAGTTTGGAGGCGTTGACGGCAGCGACCCGGATTTTTTCCAACTGATCGTTAGAGGCACAGACGGTCAAGGCGGGTACACGGGGGCAGTGGAATTTTATCTGGCCGATTTTCAGGATGACGACAACAGCCTCGACTATATCGTTGACGAGTGGACATGGGTGGATCTGAGTAGCCTCGGAAATGTCGCGGGTCTGGAGTTTTCTTTTGATTCCTCGGACACAGGGGATTACGGCATCAACACTCCTTTGTATTTTGCAATGGACGATCTCGAATACACCGCCGCGCCCATCCCCGCGTCCGTGCTCCTGCTGGGATCGGGGCTTCTGGGGGTCTTGGGTATTCGGCATAGAAAAAAGAGCTGATCGATTCGGCCCATTGCCAGGGCGGTGGCATGGCCTCTCTCTTTGGGTCTCGTCCACTCCAGTGTAAAAAGGATCCGCCTATGAAATGTCATGCAACCGCTTCTGTAAAACACACCCTTGAACCGCTGCTCCCGCTCAAAAAATTGTGCCCGGCCTGCGTGCTCCTTTGTGTGATATTCCTGATGAATTTGGAGGCCCTGGCCCAGGATGCCGTTCCCGGTGTTGAAACGGGGGCGCCCGCGGCCGAGCGGCCCCGGTTCGAACTCGAGGAGGTGGTGGTCACGGGAACGCGCATCGAGGACCCGGTCCGGGACATCGCCCGGAACGTCACCGTGATCACGGCCGAGGACATCGAGCAGGCCCCGAGCGACAGCATCGTGGATCTCCTCGCCAGGGAGGCCGGCGTCAACCCTCGAAGCTTCTTTGGCCACGACAAGTCGGCCGGTGTGGACATCCGCGGCATGGGGGACACCTTTGTGAGCAATGTGCTCGTCATGGTGGACGGCTATCGGCTCAACCCGCCGGACCTCGCCGGACCTGACTTTTGCTCCATTCCGCTGGACCGGATCGAACGGATCGAGATCCTCCGTGGAGCCGGGTCCGTGATTTACGGCGACGGCGCCGTGGGCGGCGTGGTGAACATCATCACGAAAAAAAGGCAGGCGGAACCAGAAGCGCGCATCTCCAGCTCCTACGGGAGCCACGACGCCTTCGAGGGCCGCGCTTCCTACAGCGGCCGGGTGGATCGACTGTCCTTCGGGCTTCACACCGGGTACGCATCGACGGACGGTTACCGGGACAACGGCTCCCTCAGAAAGGTCGACGCGGGGGCACGCCTTGGCTACGACCTCCTGGATACGCTCGTCCTGGAGGCGGACGTGGCCTACCACGACGACTCCTACGGCCTGCCCGGCCCCGTGGCAGCGGAAGACGTCGACGAGGAGGGGCGGAGGCGCACCACGGCCTACCCGCTGGACACGGGCGAGACCCAGGACCGGCGGATTCGGATCGGGCTGGAGTGGGATCTGGAATCCTGGGGTTTACTCCAGGCCCACCAGGGTTTCCGCTTCCGGGACAACCGATACATCATGGGCTTCAACCCGCTTCTCGCACCCGGGGAGCAAAGGGACCACATTGACGAGGACACCCGGCTCTTCGACCTGGACTGGGTCAAAAACCTGGAGCTCTTCGACCTCGAGCACCGGCTCCAGGTGGGCCTGGATCACTTCCACACGGATTATGTGCGAACCGAGCAGTCCCGCCACCAGCGTGAGAACAGTGAAGTGGAAAGCCTGGGCGCCTTTGCCATGGTCCGCGTGGCGCTTGCGGAGCCGTTCTCCCTGAACCTTGGCGCACGGAAGCACCGTACAGAGGGCACTTTCCGCACAGACCAGCACGTGAATTTCTCGGGCACAAGGTGGTGGGTGAACGGCGAGACTTTCACGAGGGACTGGACCGAAACCGCATGGGATGTGGGGCTGGTGTGGGACGTCACGCCGGAGCACACGCTTTTTGCAAGCCTCGCCTCCACCTTCCGCACCCCCAACGTGGATGAGCTCGCCCTGGGCGACGATGATCTCCACCCCCAGAAGGGGGTGCACGTGGAGATCGGCTCCCGCCATGCCCTGGGCGACCTGGCGGAGCTTTCCGTGACCCTGTTTCAGATCGAAATCGATGACGAGATCTATTACGACGCCGTCGGCTTCGGCACGAACCGGAACTACGACGACACGACCCTCCGGCGGGGCGTGGAGACGGAGCTCAAGCTCTACATCCACGAATCCTTTTATGTCTGGGGTAACTGGACCTGGATGAAGGCCGAGTTCGAGGAGCGGGGCACCCGGGTGCCCTTGGTCCCCGAGACCAAGGCCTCCGTGGGGTTCGAGTGGCGCGCACTTCCTCCCATCGTGGTCGCCGTGACCGGGACGCGGGTTGGATCCCGCTACCAGGGGAATGATCTGGACAACTTGGCCTACCCCAAGCTCGAGAGTTACCGCATGATAGACGGGAAGATGACCTACGAGCGCTCCGGCTGGAAGGTCTTCGGCGGCGTGAACAACCTGACCGACGAGGCATACTCCGCCGTGGCCTACAGCGACACCTACTACCCCGCACCTGCGCGGACGGTTTACGGAGGTCTGGAATGGACTTTTTGAGGGAAAACCTGCTTCGGCGAAGGGGAATTCCGGGTCTTATTCTGAGGGTTCTGGGGATTTGTGCGGCCGCGGGTGCTGCCTGGGCCGGGCCTTATGCCCCGGCCGCCGGTGAACCCGAGTCCACGGCCATACACAAGGACGACGAGACATTTACGGCCTGGGCAACGGGCTATCTTTCCTACAACGCCGGCTTTGATGTGGACGCCTCCTTTCAGACCCCGGTAAAGGCGCTTGGAAAAGCGGTCGGGGATTCCTTCGACATAGTCTCTCTGGGGGAAGGCGGGAGCATCGTCCTGACCTTTGAAGCGGTGATCGGAAACGGGGGCGGCCCGGATTTCGCCGTGTTCGAGAACAGCTTCAGCGACGCCTTTCTGGAGCTCGCCTACGTGGAGGTCTCCTCGGACGGGACGACCTTCGCCCGGTTTCCCAGCGACTCCCTGACCCCCAACCCGGTCGGGGGGTTTGGGACCCTGGACCCCACGGACGTGGAGGGGTTGGCCGGAAAGTTCCGGCAGGGCTATGGAACACCCTTCGACCTGAGTGACGTGGCCGGGGAGCCCGAGGTGGTGGACGGAAGCGTGAGCCTCACCGAGATCAGGTACGTTCGCATTGTGGACGTGGTGGGCAACGGCAGCTGCCTGGACGCCGACGGGGATGTCATTTACGATCCATACCCCACCATGGGGAGCGCCGGATTCGACCTGGAAGCAGTGGGCGTGATCAACACGGGCTTTGAAAACGCCCACGCGCCGGACAAGCCTGTCCTCGATTCCCCCGCGGACGGCGCCATGGTGGAATTGCCCGTCACACTGAAAACCGGCCCCTTTTCAGATGCGGATGAGCCCGGCGGCGACAGCCACAGCCGGACGTCCTGGGAGATAAGCCCTCATCTTGACTTCTCGGAGATCGTCACAGGCGTGACCGGGACCAGGGCCCTGACCGAGCTCAAGATATTCGGCGCGCTGCTCGAAGGAGCCGAAACTTATTACTGGCGCGCCCGCTTCTTCGATTCCGGATCACAGGCCTCGGAGTGGTCAGACCCGTGGTGCTTCAACACCCAGGCCCCGCTGGACACAAACGACAACGGCGTCCCCGACGCCTGCGACCTGTCGCCCGGGGCGGTGCAGACGGTTTTTGGGGACATGGTGCTTCAGGGGGCGGACGGCGACTCCCAGGTGGCGCTTTCCGTGAGCACGGGAGGCGTGGATCTGTCCTTTGCCCAGACCATGGCGACTGAAGACCTGCCCCTTCTTGGAGGGTCCCAGCCCGAGCTGATGCCCCTGGGGGTCATCAGCTTCCGCCTGGAGAACGTCCCCGTGGGTGGGACGGCCGTGGTTAAAGTCACCCTTTCCGAGTCCGCACCGCCAGGCTACACCTATATCAAGTACGATCCGGCGGAAGGCTGGATGCCTTTTCCCGGGGCTGTTTTCAGCGCGGACCGCAGGGAGGTCACCCTCACCCTTCAGGATGGAGGGGCGGGGGATGCCGACGGAACGGCTAACGGGGGGATCGTGGACCCGGGCGGTGTGGGGTACGTTGCCGTATCAAGCTCAAGCGGCGGGGCTGTTGCCGGCGGCTCCGGGGCAGGCGGATCGGCTGCCCCTCCGGACAGTGACGGCGAGGCCGGTTTCGGGGGCGGGGGATGCTTCCTGAGAACACTCATGGACGAGGCGGGGAGGAAGGTCTCCGTGCCGGACAAACCGCGGCGCATCGTGTCCCTTGCCCCGAGCATTACGGAGACCCTCTTCGCCCTGGGTCTGGGCGACCGGGTGATGGGCGTGACGGAGTTCAGCACCTACCCGCCCGAGGCCGCCACCAGGCCCAAGGTGGGAAGTTATGTCAACCTCAATGCCGAACGCATCCTCGGCCTGGAGCCGGATCTCGTCGTGGGAACTGTTGACGGGAACCGGTTCGCCGTGGTCCGTCTTCTCGAAGAGGCTGGCGTACCGGTGTATGCGGTGAACCCGAGAACCGTGGACGGTGTGATTCTGACCGTGGCCGGGCTCGGCGCCCTGTGCGGCTTCGAGGGCCGCGGTCAGGCCGTTGCCCGTGATCTTCAAGAGCGGCTCGATCGAGTCCTTCACCGCACAAGAGTGGAAAAGCGCCCCAGGGTGTTTCTCCAGATCAACATTCAACCCGTCATGAGCGTGGGCAGGGACACAATCCACCACGACGTCATACGCCTCGCCGGGGGGGAGAACATCGCAGCGGACCACCCGGTCCACTATCCCCTGATAAAACTGGAGGAAATCGTGGGCAAGTCGCCTGACGTGATTCTCATTTCGTCCATGGAGCGGGGAGGAGCCTTTGAGGCCGCCCGGCGGGACTGGCTTAAAAGAGCAGTCATCCCCGCGGCCCGCAGTGGGAGGGTCCATTTGATCGACTCGGACCTCATCGACCGGCCGTCGCCGAGAGTGATTCAGGGGATCGAAACCATAGCCGACCTGCTGCACCCCCGGTAGTCGAATGCCAAGGAAAGGAATCCTTCAAGCATGTTGGAAATTTTTTGGAAAGGGGGGCCTGTCATGGTCCCCTTGCTGGGCTGCTCCCTGGTCGCCCTGACGGTGGTCCTGGAGCGCGCCTTCTTCTGGATCAGGGAGGATATGAGGCGGGATGCGGGCCTGGTGGACCGGGTCCTGGATCTCTCCCGGTCGGGTGACTGGGAAGGGGTGCGCCGGGCGGTCTCGGGATCCAGGGATTACGTGGTGCGAATCCTGGTCAGCGGCATCCTACACCGGGATTTTTCCATGGGCAGGGCCATGGAATCCGCGGCCGCGGACGAGATCCAGCGGATGAGGCGCTACCTGATCGTCCTGGACACCATGATCACCGTGGCGCCCCTTCTCGGGATCTTTGGAACGGTCCTTGGAATCATCTCTTCCTTTGATCTGCTCGGGCACGCCGGGATAGAGGATCCCCGGGCGGTTACGGGCGGAATCGCCCAGGCGCTCATCACGACCGCGTCGGGACTGGGGATCGCCATCCTGACGGTTTTCCCATTCAATTATTTCAATGCGCGGGCGGAGAACGCCGTGGCCCTCATCGAAAAGCACGCCACGAGCCTGGAAATCATTCACGAGAAACTGCAGCAGGGCCCGCATTCCGTGAATGGGGAATCTTCATGAGAGTACACACCAGAGAACCCCGAAGGGCCCGCATAGAAATGCTTCCCCTCATCGACATCGTCTTCCTTCTGCTCGTCTTCTTCATCTATGCGATGCTGTCCATGGCGCTTCACCGTGGAATGCCGGTCCTCCTGCCGGTCTCGACCGCCTCGGAAATCGACCGCAGGCCCGCTCTTTCCCTGACGGTCCAGGCGGACGGCGGTGTCTTCCTGGACAGGACACCCGTCCCGCTTCGGGATCTCACGAGGGTTCTGGCCGAAAAGTTCCCGGAGGAAAAGGTGGCAGGCGTGCTCCTTTTTGCGGACCGCGCGCTTCCGTATCAGGCCCTTTACGGGGTGCTTGACCGGATCCGCGCGGCCGGGATCAGCCGCATCTCGCTCCAGTCCGAGGCGGAGTCAAGCCGGTGAAACGCCTGTTTGCAGCCGCATTCACGGCGGTCCTCCTCCACGGACTTTTTTTTTGCCTGAAGTCGGGATTCCTTTCCCATGATCCTCCATTGAACGCCATGCGACAGGGCCCTGTCGAGATTCGCCTCCTGGAGTCGCCTCGACGCTCCCCTGAAGTCAAAACGCCGGCCGCACCGCCGCATCTCGATGCCGGGGCCCTGAAAACCGGAAAACCGGGGTTGCGTCCCATCCCTCCGCCCCCACCCCCGGCGCCGGAGCCGGCATCCCATGCCCTTCACGCACCCCCCGAACCTCCCCGCTTTTCTATCCCGCCCCCTGAACCGGAGCCCACTCCCTTGGAACCCGTGGGGGGGGGCGGCGTGAAAACGCCTGAAGCCGCCCCGGTCTTTCCAGCGTCAGCGCCTCAGGCGCCCGTGGGTGCATGGGCTCCGGAGGACAGCTCAGGCCCGGGAAAATCGGACGCCGAGTCGACCGCCACCGCTCACAGGAACAACGGGCGACACGCCGCGCCAAAGCCCGAGAGCCTTCCCCCCCTGGTGGAGGCCATGCCCATTCCAGGGGAGAACGAGGCGCCTTCTTATCCGAGGCTCGCAAGGCGCAGGGGTTACGAAGGGACCACCCTTCTGGATGTCCTGGTCACCGAGGAGGGACGGGTCGGTGAAATCCGGGTGGCCTCTTCCAGCGGCCATTCATCACTTGACAAGGCCGCCTTGCATGCGGTCGAGAGGTGGCGCTTTCGGCCGGGCCGCAGGGGGGGGAAGCCCATTGCCATGCGGGTGCGCGTTCCCATACGTTTCCAGCTTCACTAGCCCGCCGCATCAATAGATGAGAGAGCGGCCGATGGCACACACGACAGGCTTTGCCTGTCGCGAGCGATTTCTGGTCTCGGGGACGAGGCGAATTTCCACGCGTACCATCCCTCTTTCGCTACCGGACTTTTTTGTATACACTTGTCCTGCGGCCCTGCCGCCTCGCGAAGAGGGACGAAGGGAGAAAACATCATGGGATGCAAGAAAAAGATCACACCCGAGCGCGCGATCGCCTCTCACCTGCATACCCATCTTTGTATTCCGCATCGGAAATGAGGAAAAAGTGCTGATTCGGGAGCTCAACGGTTATGACGAATATCGCCGAAAAGTCAGGTTCAGACTTGTTCCTTTGATGTGGTGACGGCCCTGGAGGTCAAATCGCATTTCGAGGTTGCCTCAGGCGCACATTGCGAATAGAAACGTGGAGAAACACCATCCCGGGGGAATCGTCGCGTTGAACCGGACAGCACAAGAAAAGGTCATCGACCGTAAAAAAGAAAACCGCAATCGCAGCGAGGAGAAGCTGTCCAGAATGCTGGGGCCGGTGCTGCTTCTGACCGCCATCTTTTTTTCCCAGTTCATGTCCAGGCAGATTGCCGGGCCGCTGCTGCCGGCCATGGAAGCCGAGCTGCGGCTCACTCATTTCCAGGGCGGGCTTTTCATTCTGTGCATGGGAACCGGCTTTTTCATCAGCCAGATCGGCGCCGCCTTCCTGGTCGGCCTCTGGGGCTACCGGCGATGCATTCTGGTTTCTCTCTGGGGGTCGGCGGTTTCGACAGCTGTGGTGGGGTTTATGGGCTCAGCGTTGGCCCTGTATCTTGGATTTCTGTGCCTGGGGATCACCGGGGGGCTGTATGTGCCTTCGGGCATCTCCCTGATCACGGTGCTGGTCCGGCCCCGGGACTGGGGCAAGGCCATGGGAATCCACGAGGTGGCCCCGAACCTGGCCCTCATAGCCGTCCCCTTCCTGGCCACGGCCGTGGTCGGGGCTGTTTCGTGGCGGCTCGGATACCTGCTGTTGGCCGCCGTGCTGGCGCTTTTCGCTCTGGTTTACACTTTTCTCGGCGTCGATTCAGAAAAGGTCCCCTCCCCTCCCGACCGGCAGCGCATCCGGCATATCGCCGGCAACCCCTCCTTCTGGTGTCTGGGACTGCTGCTGAGCCTGGCGGTGGGAGTGGAAACCGGCGTTTACAGCATGGTGCCCCTGTTTCTGGTGGCCGAGCGCGGTTTCGAACTGGCGGACGCCAATCAATTACTGGGTCTTTCAAGAATCCCAGGCCTTTTCATGGTGATGCTGGCAGGTTGGATCACGGATTGGCTGAGCGCGTCGACCACCGTCAGTGCGGCCCTGGCCATGACCGGGGCGGCCGTGGTCGTTCTGGGCATGGGTTCGGAAGGCTGGATCGTCACGGCCGTTTTTGTCCAGGCGGCGGCCTCTGCCTGCCTCTTTCCACCCATATTGTCCATGGCTTCGAGGATATCGGCACCGGAAAGCCGCGCCCTGACCCTTTCCTTGAGCCTCTCCGTGGCGCCGGTGGTCGGCGGCGGGCTGCTTCCGGCGGGGATCGCCCTGGCCGGCGATCTGGGCTCATTTTCAGCAGGACTGGTGGCGACCGGCATCCTCACAGCGGCGGGGATCGGTCTGGTGGCACGGATCAAGCGATAGGTCACGCGGCGCTGCGAGCATCCTCCCGTTGAAAGGCCAACGGACATGTCTGTCCTTCTCGAAAAGAGGTGCCTGTCATGAGGCAGTGAGTCCCACTCAGAGACGCAAAGAGCCTTGACACTGCGAAGTGATTTGGAATATGAGGTATACACAGGTGCCGATCCAGGCTTAATAGGGAATCCCGTGAGACTCGGGAGCGGTCCCGCCGCTGTAACCCTGCCCTTTCGATAAAAGGGAACCCCCTTGGCGAAGTATTCCACTGCCCTGAACAATCGGGGTGGGAAGGAGGCCGGGGGGCGGGGGAGCCAGAAGACCTGCCTGACACAAGAGCCACGCCTCTGCGGGTTCAACAGAGGATGCGGCTGACCGGACAGGGCCAAGAAAGCTGGGTGCAGCCCTTCGAACGCGGCAAACGTTTGAAGGGCTTTTTTATTGCAGACCGGCCGGTTTGCGGGGCGACGTGTTGTCGCGTTCAATGGTAACCCGCTTGCGATTGCGCGGGTGAGAAAGGAGAAAAATGGTTATGAAAATCAAAAAATGGTTCTTGGGATGGATCAGTGTCCTTTTGGCGCTTATGGTGTTTTACTCCCCGTGTCTTGCACAAGGTCACGGGCACAACAAGGCCGACAAGAAGGTCGGCATCCTGCTGGTGGCCTTCGGGTCCAGCGAAGAGAGCGCCCAGGTCTCCTTTGAACGAATGGAGGCCGAGACCAAATCCGCGTTTCCAGGGATTCCGGTTCGCTGGGCATACACATCTCAAATCATTCGGAAAAAAATGGCAAAACAGGGCACGGCCCTGGACTCCCCGGAAGTTGCCCTGGCAAGGATGTTGGATGAGGGCTTCACACACGTCGCTGTTCAGTCCCTCCACACCATCGGGGGGGCGGAGTACCACGACCTGCGCCGGGTCGTGGGGGCCTTTAAGGGCATGGGGGGCTTTGAGAGGATCATCCTCGGGTACCCGCTCTTGGCCACCCAGGAGGACATGGAGCGGGTCGTGAAGGCGGTCCTGGAAAACCTCCCCAAGGACAGGGAGGCCGGGGACGCGGTCGTCCTCATGGGGCACGGCACCCATCACCCGTCCAACGCGTTCTACGCTGCCCTCATGTTTCAGCTCCAGCTGAAGGACGAGAACGTCTTTGTCGGGACGGTCGAGGGCTTCCCGGATATCGATCTGATCAAGGATCTGCTGGTCCGGAAGGGGATTCAAAAGGTGTATGTCATGCCCTTGATGTTCGTGGCCGGAGACCACGCAAAGAACGATATGGCCGGCGACGAAGAGGATTCGTGGAAATCCATCCTGAGCAGCGCGGGTTTCGAGTGCGTCCCCGTTCTGGAAGGGACCGGGGAGGTGGACGCCTTTCTGGACATCTGGGTGGATCACGTCCGTGGGGCTCTTGCGCACTTCTAGGAGATGAACCGGTTTTCGGCGCCTGTGAGGACGGGATCCAGCTTCTCTGGGTTGCGGAGGCCGCTGGATCCCGGCCTTCCCGGGATGTGATTTTCAGTCTAGAGTTCGATGTGGGACGGGACAAGCAATACTTCGAATCGAAAGTTCGTTTGAGGGCTGCCAGGGGACTCGTTGGACACTCCAGGGAGGGCATAGTAAAAAGAGGAGAGGTTAAAAAATCACGCCAAACTTATCTTTCAGTTCCCTTTTCAATATCTTCCCGTAGTTGTTTTTGGGGAGTTCCGTGGTGAAATATACTTTTTTTGGTTTTTTATAGCTTGCCAGGTTTTCTCTGCAGAAGCCGATAAGTTGATCTTCGTCCGCTGTGTGATCTTCGGACAGGGAAACAATCGCAACGACCGATTCACCCCATTTTGCATCCGGGACCCCGATGACGGCCACCTCCCTCACGGCCGGGTGGCGGGCCAGAACTTCCTCCACCTCGCGAGGGTAGATGTTTTCCCCCCCGCTGATGATCATGTCCTTTGCCCTGTCCAGCAGAAAGAGATATCCGGCCTCATCCAGGTATCCCACATCGCCCGTGTGCAGCCAGCCGCCTCTCATTGCCTCCGCCGTCGCCCCGGGGTTTTGCCAGTACCCCTTCATCACCACGTCGGACCGGACGACCACCTCCCCCTTGCGGTAGGGTTCGAGGCGGTTGTCGCCCGAATCGACAACACGCACCTCCACGCCTGTTCGCGAAAAGCCGGCCGATGCCAGGCGCTTCAACTGCAATTCGCTCCCACCCAACTCGTGGTCCTCGCGGGGAAGATAGGTAATCGTCATCGGCGTCTCACCCATCCCGTAGAGTTGGGTGAGGCAATCGCCCAGGACCTTTCGCGCGGACACCAAATCCTCGACGTGCATGGGGCCGCCGCCGTATATCAGATTCCGCAACCTGGAGATGTTGAACGCGGAATTTTTAAAAGCCTCCACCATCAGCTTGACCATGGTTGGTGCAGCGAACATGTTCGTTATGCGCCCGGCTTCTATTTCCCCCAGAATTTGATCCGGCACAAAGGACTTGCCGGCAGGGATCACATTGTGGGCCCCGCGCGCTATGTTCGGGATTGAGTAAAGCCCGCTGCCGTGAGAGAGAGGTGCGGCGTGAAGAATCGCATCCCGTGGCCCCAGCGGGCCGAAATCCGCATAGTAGCAGAGGGTCATGGCCAGCAGGTTCCGGTGCGTGAGTGTGGCACCCTTGGGGCGGCCCGTGGTCCCCGAAGTGTAAAAAAGCCACGCCGGGTCGTCCGGTTCGACCTCCACGTCCTCGAAATTTTCACGACCGGCTGCGAGAAAACCCTCATAATCTTTCAACGGCCCCACGGCCCCGCCCGTCGTGACCAGAAGCTCTACATCCAAGGCCGGTTCCTTCGAGTTCAGGTTTTCTTCATTGAACTCCTGTGAGAGGATGACGGCCCGAGCCCCGGACTGCTGGATTATGTAACTGTACTCTTTGAGGTGCAGTCGGAAGTTGATCGGAACGGCAACCATACCGGCCTTGAAGGCGGCAAACATCGCCTCCAGCATCTGAGGGCAATTGTGCATCAACAAGGCGACCCTGTCGCCCTTGCTCAGGCCCCGCCCTGTCAAGGCGTTCGCCAGTCGGTTCACCCTGCTGTTGAAGAGGTTGTATCTGTAATGTTCCCGGCCCCAGCTCACCGCCGGACGATCAGGATACAACCTTGCACTGCGCGTGAGCAGGCCGCCAATGTTCATTTATTCATTCCTGAGCCAAAATGATCTCATTCACTTTGCAGTCATCGTGTGGGGCAGCCAAAGAGCAATATCCGGGAATAAGTAGAGTAGCACAACGACTATACCAAGAAGAAAAATATAGGGCAATGCGCCTTTGGCCACCTCGGACAGCTGCCTGCCTCCTGAAATCGAGTGAATCGCCACCAGGTTGAGACCCATCGGGGGTGTGATTTGCCCGAATTCTATCATGATGACGAGAACCACGGCAAACCAGACGCCGTCAAAACCCATGGCCTCTATGGCGGGATAAAGAATGGGCAAAGTCAGCAGCATCATTGAAATGCCGTCTATAAGGCACCCCATCACCGCATACATCATACACAGCAGCGCAAAGAACTGCCATTTTGTCAGGGGGGAATTGACCAGAAAAGCAGACAGCTCTCTGGCTATATTGGCATTGACAATGGCGAATGTCAGAATTTGCGCCCCAATGATGATAAACATGACCATGCAATTCGCAGCCACTGCATTGGTCAGGGCCTCCTTAAACGCGGCCCAGGTGAGTTCTTTGTAAATCAAGCTGATGCCGATGGCCCCCGCGCATCCGATGGCCGCCGCTTCGGTAGGAGTCACTATGCCGAAATAAATGCCGCCGAGAACAAACCCCATGAGGGCGACGATGGGCCAGCAGTTCAATATGCCGAAAAGCATCTGACGCCAGTTGGCCCTTGCCACCTCCTTTGGCGCCAGTTTTGAATTGATCAGTGATCGAACGAGGATGTAGAGCATGAAGAGAAACGTGATCAAAAGACCCGGGATCACCCCGGCCATGAACAGGTTGGCTATGGACTGCTGGACCATGGACCCGTAAATGATCATCACGATGCTGGGCGGGATCAGTATTCCCAGGCACCCGCCCGCGGCGAGAGAGCCCATGATGAAACCGTCGTTGTAGCCGCGCGACCTCATCTCCGGAAGCGCCACCGTGCCGATGGTCAGGGCTGTGGCGGTGGACGAGCCCGAAATGGCGGCAAAAATGGCGCAGCCGACGATATTGGAATGCGCGAGCCCGCCGGGAATGGGCCGCAGCCAGATGGAGATGCTCTCGTAGAACTTGGTCGAGATGCCCGAACGCAAAATGATTTCCCCCATCAGCACGAAGAGGGGAACGGCCGTGAGGGTGAAAGAGTTCGAAATGTTCCACAGGATGTCGCCCAGGCTCTGCCACAGGGACACCCCGCTCAAGAGAGTGAGCCCTATCAGCCCCGTGAACCCCATGGCGGTTCCTATCCAGACCCCGCCGACCAGGAGGGATATGATCATGATTACATACAGCCCCAGGTACCACTCCCATCCCATCTCAGTTCTCCTCCTCTTGAATTTTGCGCCTGGCTCGAATCAGGTTGGATATGGTCTGGGCTGCTTCATTGAGGAAAAGCAGCGACATGGCCCCCATTCCCAGAGGCATCAGCACTTGAGGTATCCACAACGGTGTCGCCGAGGGCTGGATAGAAACGGAGTCGAAGCGGATGCTGACGAGCGTGAGCATGAACACCTCATAGGTGACGACGACCGACAGGGCAAAACCAAGGAGGGATGCGGCAATGTGAAGTATCGATTGCGCGGCTGAACTCAGCCGGTCCGCCAATATGCCGACCCGCAGAAAATGGCCTTGCCGGAAGGAATAGGTAAACCCCAGGAATGTGCACCCCACGAAGAAATAGGCTGAGTATTCATCGGAGATCAAAGTGGAAAAACCCATAAAATATCGACCAATGACCTCGATATTTATCAGGAGCACCATCAGCAAAAGAAAAAAACTTGAAACCGTCCTGCCCGCCTTGGACAGCCCTTCCATCAAGTTGTCAGCCGTTCTCTGCCAACTCATGATCGCCCTCGTCCAATGGTGATGAGAGCTCCACACCCCGCTGGAGGGGGTGTGGAACCGCGTGGGTGGTTTACCGCCCCAAGGCCGCGTTGACTTCCATCAGCAGCTTTTCGGCCAGCGGGCCGTGCTTCCCGGTCCATTCGTCCCACATGGGACGCATTATTTCCTTGGCCTTGGCGAGATCGGCATCCGAGAGCTCGAACAATTGCATGCCGTGTTTTGCCAGGCTGTCCCTCGCCTCGGACTCGAACTGGGGCGTCAGGGCCTTGAACTTGTCGAACCATTCCTCGCCTTTTTGAGTCAAAGTCTTCTGCACATCCGCAGGCAGCTTGTTGAACTGTCCCATGTTCATCAAAACAAACTGGTGCCCCATTGTGAAGTTGATCATCAGCCCATAATTGACAAAATCATAGAGCTTCCAGTCGTTGACTGAGAGCGCGGATGTGATGGCGCCGTCAATAACCCCCCGTTGGAGGGATGTCGGGACCTCGGCCGATGCAATAGAGACGGGTATTGCTCCCAGAATCTTCAACATCGTCACCTGCTCGGGGTTCCACGCCCTGATCTTTTTTCCTTTGATATCACTCAATGTCTTGACAGGCTTGACCGTCCACAGGTTTTGAGGCGGCATGGTCCAGTGAAAGAGGACCCCTATCTTGTACTTGTCGAGAAGGTGTTGATTCATGATCGGGGCGGCTGAATCCACGGCCTGGAAAAAACCTTCGAATGTCGTGCACAAAAAAGGCATCCCGAAGACATTGAACTCGGGGATGTCCCCGGCCTGAAAACCAACGGCCCCGTCGGACATCTGGACCTTGTTGGTGGACACTATCTTGACGGCGTCCACGGGCGTGTAGGGCAGTTCACCGGCTGCGTACAAGTTCAGCTTGAGCTGACCACCGGTGGCGGAACCTATGTCGGCGACCATGTCCCGATAGGCCTTGACGACCCTGTCGTTGCTGGGAAGGTATGTGAAAAATTTCCACTCCGCCGGACCGGCCAAGGCAACACTGCCCGACCCGATCAAGAAAGAAGAAACCAGGCCGACCACGATGAGAAACCGAACAAATTTTTTTCCTTTCATTCCTTACCCCCTTTTGTTTGGTTGTTGACAATCGGATTCGACAGCACCCGATCAATCCGCTGATGCTGACCTGACGGCCGTCCCTTTCTCCAAATCCACGCGAACCCCGTAATCCCGCAACGCCCCCACCGGGCTCACGTAGCCCTGTTCGACATCCGCCAGGACCTCTGCGGGGTCTCTCTCCTCCGGAGGGCCGTACCCGCCGCCACCCGCCTCGACCATCCTCAGCTGATCGCCGGGGCGGAGCGTGTATCTACCCTTCGGGTGCACCTCGGCGTCATTGACCCAGTATTTGCGCAGACCCCCGGGCTGTCCCCCGGCAATCCCAAGCGGAGGGAACTCGGTCCGGCCCGCGAGCGTCGACACCGTGCACAGATCGTTTGAATCGTTTCTTATGATGGTTTCCTGGCCCAATCCGCCTCTCCACCTGCCGGGCCCCCCCGAATCGATGAGCAGCCGTTTTTTCACAATCGTGGTCGCGGTCAGGTTCTCCCAAACCTCGATGGGGGTGCCGGTCATGTTGGACGGCGAAGGGACAGCGTTCGCCCCGTCAAGCCCTTTCAGGGCCCCGAAACCGCCCGAGGCGAAAAATATGCTGGAGACGCCCCGCCCGTCCGGCCGCCGGCCTTGAAAATTGACCAGGTTGAGCATGCCCGAGTCCGCCTGAACGAGATCCGGCACGGCGGCCTCCAGGGCCCCGAAGACGAGCGGGTTGACGAAATGGCCTATGATGTGGCGGCCGCCGGTGGGGGAGGGCGGAACAGCATTCAGGATGCAGCCTTCCGGGGCAACGCAGGTTATCGGCCTGACAGAGCCTTCGTTGTTCGGTATCTCGGGGATGGTGAGGCACTTGACCGCATAAACGGCAAAAGCCGCCGTATAACAGAAGGGTACGTTGATGCCGGCCCGGACGGCCGGGCTGGTGCCGGAAAAATCAAATTGTATTTCGTCGCCTTTGATTTCCATTCGACACGCCAGCAAGGCCGGCTCGTCGGTCGTCTCGACCTGGATCTCATTCGAGTAAACGCCGTCCGGCATTTCTTCGATCTTCTTTCTCAGGGCCTGCTCGGACTGCTCGATGATGGCGCGGGACAAGGGGCGCAGATCGTCGATCCGGTACTCCCGCATGAACTCCTTGAGGAGCCGGGCGCCGACCTCATTGCAGGTTATGTTGGCCATCAAGTCCCCGACGGTCTGCTCCGGCACCCGGACATTGGTTTTGATCAACTCCAGGACCTCGTCATTCAGTTTCCCGCCTCTCGAGAGCTTGGAAACCGGCAGGCGAAGGCCTTCCTCGAAAACCTCCGTGGCCGTGGCGGAAAAACCACGGCCGCCGATATCCGGCAGATGGGTGATGCTCATGGTGAATCCGACCAGCTCATCCCCGACAAACGCGGGTCGCATGACGTTGATGTCGAAGAGATGCCCGGTCCCCAGCCAGGGATCGTTTGTCATGATGACATCCCCGGGTTCCAGGGTTTCGGCCGGGAACCTGTCCAGCATGTGCCGCAGGGTCCTCGGGGCCGTGCCTGTGAACGAAGGCACGCTGTAAGTCCCCTGGGCCAGGGAATTCCCCTCGGGGTCGAACAGGACAACGGACAAATCGTAGCTTTCACGAACGTTTGTCGAGAAGGACGTATTCACCAGGGCGATTAAAATCTCATCCGTTATGGAAACGAGCCTGTCCCACATGATGCCTAAACTGACCGGGTCGAAGTTAGTCATTTATGCCCTCCCTGTTTATTTCCGCCACAAGGTTGTAGCGGGAATCGACGGTTACGGTGTCCCCGGGCCCGATGATACAGGTCGACTCTTCTTCCTCTATGACCGCAGGGCCCTTCAACCGGGCCCCCCGGGGAAGGATATACCGGTCGTAAACCGGCGTTTGGACATAGCCCCGGCTTTCGCTGAAAAAAACTTGCCGCGTCCCCTTGGCGGCGAACTCCCCGGCCGCCTCCTTTTCGGGCTGGTATTCCCCGCCCGCCTTGTGCGTCCTGCTGGTGGCCTCAATTTTCCAGTTGATGATCTCAATAGGTTCGTTTATGAGGCTCAACGAGTATCTTTTCCGGTACTGATCTTCAAAGAGCCCTGGAATTTGCCCCACCAGACCCGAAACATCCCTTGTATCAGGCAAAGTGACCTCGACCTCGAACCCCTGGCCCAGGTACCGTATGTCCAATCGACGAATGAGGGCTATGTCACTCTCGGCCACCCCGGCCTGCACCAGGAGGTCTGAAGATTCCTTCTCCAGTGCTCCGAATATTTCCTCGAATATCCGGGGTGTCAATTCCCGGTAAAGCAGGCGGTAGGATTTCAGGCTGTCAAACGACAAGGGGCTGACCAGAAGACCGAAGGCGGAAAAAACACCCGCACCAAAGGGAAAGACCGCCCGGGGTATTTTGAGCTTCCTCGATATCCGCAGGGCGTGGACGGGCCCCGACCCCCCGAAGGCGACCATGGTGCAGTTCCGGTAATCAACCCCTCTCTCGGAGGCGTGCACGCGAAAGGCCCGGGCGCAGTCTTCATTGATTATTTCGTGGATGCCCCACGCCGCATCGATCACATCCAGGCCGAGAGGGTCGGCGATTTTTTCCTTGACGGCCCGTTTCGCGGCCTCCACATCCAGGGACATCCGTCCGCCGACGAAAAAGTCGGGATCCAGATACCCCAGAACAAGATTCGCGTCCGTCAAGGTGGCCTCGGTCCCGCCCTGCCCGTAACACGCGGGCCCCGGGTCGGCACCGGCGCTGTGAGGGCCGACCCGGATGAGCCCCCGCTGATCAACCTTTGCTATGCTTCCACCGCCCGATCCTATTTCTATCATGTCAATGACAGGGGTCTTTATGGGCAGGCCGCTGCCCTGTTTAAACTCGTGGACCCGCGCCACCTCCATCTGGTATTCCTTTCGAGGGGCACCGTTTCTTATGAGGCATCCCTTTGCGGTGGTCCCCCCCATGTCATAGGACAGCAGATTCGGCAGCTCCAGGCCTCGGCCCATGTGGGCGCTCATCAAGACGCCTGCGGCGGGTCCGGATTCGAGCATCCGGACCGGGAAACGCCGGGCCGTTTCAGGGGTGACCGTGCCCCCGGACGATGTCATGATGTAAAGGCGCCCCGTGAAGCCCAGCCCCTGAAATCCTCTCTCCAGGCCGGCCAGGTACCTGTCGACCACCGGCTGCACGTAGGCGTTTGCGGCCGTGGTGGTGAACCGTTCGTATTCCCTCATGAATGGAAAGACCTGCGCCGAGGTCGAAACGTAAAGGTGGGGATACGCTTTTTCTATGGCGCTGCGAATCATTTGTTCATGGCTGTCGTTCAAATACGAATGAAGGAGGCAAACAGCCACCGATTCTATCCCCTCCACAGCGAGGACCTTCAGGGCTTCCGCCAGGTGGTCCGGGTCCAGCTTTCCGGTGATTTCCCCGGTGTAAGATATCCGTTCGTCCACCTCGAAGCGGAGGCCGCGGGGAATCAAGGGGGCCGGAAAAATCAAGCGCAGGTCAAAGAGGTCGTATCGACGTTCGCTTGCAATGTCCAGGACCTCCCTGAAACCCCTGGTTGTGATCATGGCCGTTTGGGCGCCCTTGCGCTCGATAACGGCGTTCGTTACCAGTGTCGTGCCGTGTGTGATGGTGCTCAGTTGCCGAAAATCAACCTTTTCCTTGTCGAGGAGGTGCCTGCTCCCTTCGAGGACCGCCCTTGAAGGGTCGTCTGAACTCGTGAGTTGTTTGAAGATAGCCACGCGACCGCTGCTCTCATCCACTAGTGCAAAATCGGTGAAAGTTCCCCCAATATCCACAGCCAGCCTGTATGACATTTCGTTAACCTCCTTTGCCGCGCCGGCGATCGACATCCAGGCCGTGCCGCCTGAGCAGTGTTCAGGCGGCATCCAACCGATGAAACACGTCAATCACTCGTTCTACTTTTTGATCGTCAATTTCCCAGTATATCGCCATCCTGATCTTTCCCCGGCCGAAAGGCAGAACGAGCACCCCGTGGTCGGCGAGAAGCCGGACGAACTCCGTCAACCCCAGCGACGGGTGGTTGAGCCCGGCAACGACCAGATTGGTTCGAACGCTTTCGATATCCACATCAATGCAGCTGCAATCGGCTATCCCCCTTGCAAGCCGCTGCGCCCGGGCGTGATCGTCCGCCAACCGGTGGATCATGTCTTCCAGGGCCACGATCCCCGCGGCGGCCGGAATATCCGTCGGCCGCCATCCACCCCCAAAACGCTGGCGGACCCGAACGGCTTCCTCGATCATCCTCTTTTCGCCGGCCAGGATCGCGCCCATCGGCGCTGAAAGCCCCTTGTTCAGGCTGATGGATACGCTGTCCACATGCCGGGTGAGCCGGTCCGCCGGGACACCCAGGGCCGCGGCTGCATTGAAAATCCTTGCTCCGTCCAGGTGAACAGGGATCTTCCTGGCCCGGGCATACTCAGCAAACCCCTCCATGACGGCTTCGTCAAGGACGGCCCCGCCCGACCTGTTGTGCGTGTTCTCAAGCACGAGAAGACCGGTCCTGGGACGCTGTTCGTCTCCCGGGCAAAAAACCCTGTCCAGTTCGGAAATCGGGACGATGCCGTTTTCGCCGGGGACCCCTACCGGCATGGCCCCCGAAAGCATTGCGGGTGCTCCCCCTTCCGAGAGAATGCAGTGCGAGCTCGCTTCGGCAATAAAACCGTCCCCCGGGCGGCAGAAGATGTTGATGGCGGTTTGGTTGCACATGCTGCAGGTGGGAAAAAACAGGGCATCCTCTTTGTCCAGAATTCCCGCGGCAAGCTCTTCGAGGCGCCGTTGTGTCGGGCTCTCCCGCAAGCCGAATGAAAACGGGGTTTGGGCCGCCCCGTTCATCGCCTCGATCATCCTGGGGGTGGGTCTGCCGATAAAGTCGCTTCTGAGATCTGCCAGCACTTGTCAAATACTCTCCATTGACGGGCATTATGTGTTGACCTCATTCATAAAGTCCAATACATATATTTCAAGGCAATTATAACTTTGAGTTTATAAATTAACTCGTCCGGCACTTTGACTGCGGGCCTTGCGCGGAACCACGCCGAAGCCCATGAGGGGTCTTCAGTGGACTTGAGCATACTCCGGCGCTTCATCCACATAGCTCGGGTCGGCAATTACACGCGAGCCGCGGAAGACCTCCATGTCGCCCAACCGGCCCTCAGCAAACAGATGAAAAGGCTGGAAGAGGAAGTGGATGCCAAATTGTTCGAGCGCTCCGGCAGGGGTATTAAGCTCACCGCCGAGGGGCACACACTGCTGCGGGAATGTGAACGCATACTGGCTGCGTGGGGCCAGGCCCGACAATCCATTCAGGAAGTCGCAAGCCTTGGGCATGGACACATCCGACTGATCACTTTTGTCACATTTGCCTTCTATCTTTTGCCGAAATTCCTGGTCGATTTCATAAGGGCCTATCCATCACTGGATATTGAAATCGAGCAGGCGATCAATGAACCGGTCGTTCAACAGGTCATTGAGCGCCACTACGATGCCGGCATAGCCGTGTTGCCGGTCGGGCACCCCCGTCTGGGTGAACTCCCTCTTTACGTCGAAGAGTCGGCCCTTATTGTCAACAGGAAGCATCCGCTTTACGGGCGCAGGGAGATTCACGCGTCCGAAGTCGGGGAACATTTGATCATTACAAGTTCACTCAATGCCAACTACAGGTCCTTTTTGTGGAGGGTTTTTCAAAATCAGGACGTTCAACTGAAAATCCGATATGTGATTCACTACTACCCAGTCGTCATAAACATGGTGAAGGCCGGTCTCGGGGCGGGGTTGGCCCCCATCGTCGCCCTGGACCCGAGTGACCTGGAAGACGGGTCCCTGTCCGTCATCCACATAAACCCACCTCTCGAACGTATCGTCGGGTGGGTCGAGCCCAGAGGGTTCAATCGCTCTCCGTCCGTGGATGCTTTCCTCAATTTCCTTATGGATTATCTCAAGGAACAGGAAGTCGTCACTTCACTGGTCTAAAATAGCTCCCCGGCTTCAACCCCTCCGCAATCAAGAAGGTCCTCCGAACCATCATCTCGCAGGGAACTGTGACCCAGCATTTTTTGTGCGCATCCGATGTCCTCTCCCTCGGGCATGGCGATGGTGACAAAGGTGTGCCGGGCCGCGTGTATCGGTTCCGGGGGCCGGCATCGCCGGAATTGTGAAGGCCGCTGGACCCCGGCTTTGGAGGCTGGGTCCCAATTGAATCCGCGAGCCGAAGAACTGCTTATTCGTCGCCCCGGCCGGGGCCTGCCCCGGAGGCGACCCTTGTCCGGGGCCGGGGCTGCGAGGAAGGGGTCCGTCGGTGGGTACTGTCTAGGTGCTTTTGATATACGTCTTCAGGTCTCGGTAATAATTCTCGTGAGGGCCGATCATGATCATTTCGAGGTTTTCATCGATAATTCGGTAAGCCAGCAAATAATGGGTGGTTTTGATCCTGAATTTGTGAATGTAGATACCCTGGAGGTCACCTTTCTTTTCGGTTCCCTTCAAAGGATTCTCGACAATCAGCTTTATGTGCTCATCCAACTCGAGTTTTTGAGAGGTGCTGAATTTCTGGCAGGAGGCCTCCTGAGCCCCATTGCCAGAAGGTAAGCCGCCTGGAGGGCCTCGGTGGGGCACAGGGGAAAGCACTCCTTGCAGTCCCAGCATTCGCGGGCGGCGATCTCGGGAATGAAACTGATCTCCTTGTTTATCCCCCTGCCCACGAAACCGATCGCGTTCTTCTTTGCGACCTCGGCGCAGGTGCGCACGCAGAGGCCGCAGTGGATGCAGAATGAGCCCTCCTTGTCGAAGCGGTTTGGATCGGCCCCGTACTCGCGCGCCAGGTCCTGAAGAACAAAAGAGTCCGGCGCGTGGGCCAGCAGCAGCTCCAGGATGGTCCTGCGGACCCGGTCGATCTTCTCGGACCGGGTCCTGACGACCAGGCCGTCAGCCGCCTGGTAGACGCAGGAGACCACGATTTGAGTGGATCCGCGTTTTTCCAGCTCCACGATGCACATGCGGCAGGCCCCGAAGGGCTCAAGCTTTTCGTGGTGGCAGAGTGTGGGGATAAAGATCCCCGCGCCTTGCGCCGCCTCCAGGATGGTCGCGCCTTCCTTTGCCCTGACCTCTTTTCCATCAATCTGCAAGGTGATTTCACTCATTGTTTTTGACTCCCTCGGACTATGTTTCTCTCCTCTTCAGGAACAGGCGGGGGCACGGGTTCACCCGAAATTTTTCTCACTGCACTGAAGCGGGAGGGGCAGACCTCGATGCAGGTGCCGCACTTCGTGCACTTTTCCTGATCAATGATGCTGATCCTGTTCTTGCCGCCGTCAATGGCCCCGGCGGGACACTTCTTGACGCATATGGCACACCCCTGGCAGGTGGCGGGATCGATGTAGTAGGAGATCAGCTGCTTGCACGAAGGGGCGGGGCACCTTTTTTCCCTGATGTGGGCCTCGTATTCGTCCCTGAAATACTTGAGGGTGCTGAGGAACGGGTTGGGGGCGCTCTTGCCCAGGGCGCACAGGGCCGCTTCCCCGGCCGCCTCGGACAGCACCTCCAGGGTCTCGATGTCGCCGTCATTGCCCCTTCCTTCGGTGATGTTCGTCAGGATCTTGTGCATCTGTCGGAGGCCTTCGCGGCACGGGACGCACTTGCCGCAGGATTCGTCCGTGAGAAATTCGATGAAGTACCTGGCCGTGTCGACCATGCAGGTGTCCTCGTCCATGACGATCATCCCGCCCGAGCCCATCATGGAGCCCGCCCTGGTCAGCTCGTCGAAGCCGACTTCCAGGTCCAGCAGCTCTTCGGGAATGCACCCGCCCGACGGCCCTCCCGTCTGGATGGCCTTGAATTTCTTGCCCCCCGGGATGCCGCCGCCTATCTTGTAGACGATCTCCCTCAGCGTGATGCCCATGGGGACCTCCACGAGGCCGGTGTTCGTTATCTTGCCGACGAGGGAAAATATTTTGGTGCCCTTGCTCCCTTCGGTCCCGATCCGCGTGAACCACTCGGAGCCGTTGTTGATGATGAGGGGCACGTTGGCCCACGTCTCGACGTTGTTCAGGACGCTGGGTCTGCCCCAGAGGCCCACGACATTGGATCGGACGTATTTCGGGCGGGGCTCCCCGGCCCTGCCTTCCAGGGACGTCATGAGGGCCGTGGACTCGCCGCACACGAAGGCGCCGGCCCCCTGGTTGACCATCACCCTGAATTCGAAGTCCGAGCCGAGGATGTTGCTGCCAAGCAGCCCGCGGGCCTCGGCCTGCTCGATGGCGAGGGTGATGTTCCTGACGGCCAGGGGGTACTCGTGCCGGACGTAGACATAGCCTTCCTTTGCCCCCACGGCATAGGCCCCGATGATCAACCCCTCGAGCACCGAGTGGGGGTTGCCTTCGAGCAGCGCCCGGTCCATGAAGGCCCCGGGGTCCCCTTCGTCGGCGTTCACAATGACGTACTTTACTGGGTCGGCGGCATTGCGGGATCCTTCCCACTTGATCCCCGCGGGAAAACCCGCGCCCCCCCGCCCCCTCAGGTTGGATTTCTTGACTTCATCCAGCACCTGCTCCGGGCTCATACCGCCGAGGACCTTCGAGAGCGCCGAGTAACCACCATTGGCGATATAGTCTTCGATCTTTTGGGAATCGATCTTGATGTTGTTGCAGATGAGATTCCTTTCCTGGTTCCTGTAAAAGGAGATGTCGGACTCGTGGACCGCCTTTTCGCCTGTTTCCGGGTCCACGTAGAGGAGCCGCTCGACCACCTTTTTCTCCTGGATGGTCTCTGCCACGATCTCGGGGACGTCTTCGGGCGTCACCTGCAGATAGCAGATCTCTTCCGGGTAAATGACCACGACCGGCCCTCTCTCGCAGAACCCTGGGCACCCGGTCCCCTTGGTGTCCACGTTGGTTTCCAGGCCCTGCTTATCAATCTCCGACCTGAACGCCTCGACGACTTCATTGGCGCCGGAGGCCACGCACCCGGACCCAACGCACACTGAAATACAGGGCATGTCGGGGTCTCGCCGGGACAGTATCTCGCGTCTGAAGTTCTCCAGCTCTTGAGGTGAGTTCAATCGTTCCATAATTTCCACCTATTCGTCTTGTTTCAGGACATCGCCGGTTTTTCCCGGCGTCATCTTTCCATAAACCCTGCCGTCGACCTCCACCACCGGTCCCAGCGCGCAGCAGCCAAGGCAATTGACCGTTTCCAGGCTGTACTTCAAATCCTGGTCCGTCTCGCCGGGGTGAATCCCGGTCAACTGCTCCACCGTGTCGAGGATGCGTGACGCCCCCCGGACGTGACAGGCCGTGCCCATGCAGATGTGGATCTGATGCTGACCCTTGGGCGTTATGCTGAAGACCTTGTAAAAGGTGGCGGCATGCCGCACCTGCGTCAGAGGGATGTGCAGTTTTTCACTGACCCTTTCCAGCCCCTCTTTCGGAAGCCAGTTGACTTCGCTCTGTATGTCGAGCAGCACCTGAAGAAGGGAGCTGGCTTTCCCGCCATATCTATCTATTATTGCATCAATATCTTTGGTATTCATTGGTTTTTCCTTCCGATTCTCAGACAAGGGCATAAGCCTTTAGTCCTTCATCGTACCTGACCAGTCCATGCCTGGAAGACGCGTTCATGTGTCTTGAAACCTCGGACGGGGCCATGCCCAGGAGCTCGGCGATCCTGGCCGTGGAGAGGGGCTTTTCGTCCAGGAGCGCCATAATTTCCTTGAGAGACAATTTGTCCAGAATCACTTCCTTCAATAAGCTGCCAAACTCTTCGCCGGCGAAGAATCTGTCATAGGCCTCTTCTGTCCTCTCGGGGATTCTCAGCCTTTCCCTTTCCACCAGCTTCATGTAGGGGACAAGCCTCGAGACCACTTCAATCCGGGTCTTCAACCCGAGAGCGCCGTCGGTCCTGTCTTTGTCGATAGGGCCTAATTCCTTGATTTTTCTTCCGTATTCATTCATGATCTCCGCGAATCGGATCCCTTCACCGGCGGACACCCATTCGAGCCGCAGCCTCTCCGGGTTCATCCCGATGTGCTCCAGGACCCTTTTCAGGATCCTGACCATGCCGAAGGCGTCGTAATTCCCCTCTGTGTTGTAGTGGCAGTCGTTGATGTGGCACCCGCCGATAAACACCCCGTCCGCCCCGTTGGAGAAAGCCCGGAGGACAAACGCCGGGTCCACCCTGCCGGAGCACATCACCCTGATGACCCTGATGTAGGGGGGATATTGAAAACGGGACACTCCGCAGAGATCAGCGCCTCCATAACAACACCAGTTGCACAAAAAACCTACGATCCTTGGTTGAAAATCAGCCGCAGCCATTCCCTCATCACCTCCGTTTCGAGATCCGGTTACAGGTTGGCGCACTCCGGTTCGTCCGGAACCTCAGCATCGAGTTGTCTGAATATCTCCTCGTCGGTGTAGTGCTTCAGTTGGATAGCCCCTGTAGGGCACTTGGCGTTGCAGAGTCCGTCGCCCTTGCACAGGACGGGGTTCACCCTCGCTTTCCTGCCCGCCGGTGTCTGGTAAAAATCTATGGCCCCATAGGTGCATGCGGTGATGCACGCGCCGCAGGAAATGCAGTCGGTCTCGCTGACCTCGCAGACGGAGCCCGAGGCCGTGACCGAATCCCGTGACAGGAGCGCCACGGCGCGTCCGGCGGCGCCGTAGGCCTGGTTGATTGTCTCGGTAATGTGCTTAGGGTAGTGCGCGGTCCCGCACAGGAAGATGCCCTCCGCGGAAAAGTCCACGGGCCGCAGCTTGACGTGGGCTTCCGAAAAAAATCCGTCCGGCCCCAGGGTCACCTTGAAGAGCTTGGACACCTCCTCGCTCGATTCGGAGGGGATCACGGCAACGGACAGGGCGAGATAGTCCGCGTCCAGTGCGATCTTTTTCCCCAGGATGGAATCGAATGCGGTCACCCTCAGGGCAGGTCTTCCCTCTTCCTCGACCGTCTCCACATCCGGGGCGGACTCGGGCTCGTAACGGATGAACCTGACGTCGTTCCTGGAAGCCTCCCGGTAGTAATCCTCGGCGAATCGATAGGTCCTCATGTCCCTGAAGAGGACATAAATGTCCATCCCGGGGTTGCCCCTCTTGAGCTCCAGGGCGTTTTTCACGGCGTGGTTGCAGCAGACCCTGCTGCAGTAGTTTCTGTCCTCGTTCCTGCATCCCACGCACTGGATCATCACGAGGTTCTTGGCGTCGAGGATCTCCTTGTCCCCTTGGTGGATGCGCTTTTCCAGCTCAAGCTGGGTCATGACGCGCTCGTCCCGCCCGTACAGGTATTCCGCGGGCTTGAGCTCATCCGCGCCCACGGCGATGATGGTTGCGCCGTGCTTTATCTCGTGGAGCCCCCGTGAAGATTTGATCCTGGTCACGAAGTTTCCGACGTAACCGGTCGTCTCCGGGATGGTCGCGTTCGAGTAGACGTGGATCAGGGGGTGCTCGTAAACCTTGCGGACAAGGTCGTTCAGGTAGGCCTGGACGTCCATGCCTTCGAGGGTGGAATAGAGCCTGTTCGCCATGCCGCCCAGTCTTCTCTCCTTTTCCACCAAATGGACCTCGTGCCTCTGGTTGGCTATGGAAAGGGCGCTGACCATGCCGGCGATGCCTCCGCCGACGACAAGGGCGTCCTTGTGCACGGGCAGGTCGAACTCCTGCAGGGGTTCCAGGCGGCACGCCCGCGCGACCGACATGCGGATCAGGTCCTTTGCCTTCTGTGTGGCTGCTTCGGGCTCCCTTGAGTGGACCCAGGAGCAGTGCTCCCGGATGTTCGCGAACTCGAAAAGATACTGATTGATCCCCGCCTCGCGGAGGGTGTCCCGGAACAGGGGCTCGTGGGTCCTGGGGGTGCAGGCGGCCACGACCACGCGATTCAGGCCCTTTTCCTTGATGGATTCCGCCAGGCGCTGGGCGGCCTCCGTGGAGCAGATGAAGAGGCTCTCTTCCGCATGGACGACGTTGGGCAGGGTCAGGGCGTACTGGACCGCGGAAGGGACGTTCACAACCTTCCCGATGTTTGCGCCGCAGTGGCAAACATAAACGCCCACCCTGGGGTCCTCCCGCGTGGTGTCCCTTTCCCGGGGGTAGAGCCTGTCCCTGGCCAGCTCGCCTCTCTGGTAGTCGAGAAGCTCGCCGCACAGGGAAGCCGCGCCGCTGGCGCTCAGGACCGACTCGGGGATGTCCATGGGCCCGGCAAAGGCGCCGCTCACAAAAATGCCCTTCCGGCTGGTCTCCATGGGGTTGAGGGGGTTGGTCCTGCAGAACCCGTGCGGGTCCAAATCGATACCGAAGGTCCGTGCGAGGCCCTTCATGCTCGGGGGGGGACCAGCCCGACGGACAGGACGATCATGTCGAATTCTTCCTCGTGGACCCCGTCATCCGATGTGGAGTAGCGCAGGGTGATGTTTCCCTTTATCGGGTCCTCCCTGACGATGGATGCGTAGCTTCTGATGAATCGAACGTCTTGAAGGTTTTCCGCCCTCTGGTAGAACCTCTCGAAATCCTTTCCAAAAGATCTGATGTCGTTGTGAAAGATCGTGCACCTGGCATCCGCCTCGTGATCCTTGGTGAGAATCACCTGTTTCTGCGTGTATGTGCAGCAGACAGTGGAGCAATAACTGTTGTCGCGCGGGGTCACCCGCCGGGAACCGACGCACTGTATCCAGGCGATGTTGCGGGGGTGCCTCCTGTCGGAGGCCCGCAGGATCTCGCCTTCGTATGGGCCCGTGGCGCAGAGCAGACGTTCGTAGTCCAGAGAGGTGACCACGTTCGCGAACTCCCCGTAGTGATACTCCTCCCTGACCCTGGGGTCGTAAGCCTCGATGCCCGGCGACAGGATGACGGCCCCCACGTTGATCTCGACCTTCTCCGGACGCTGGAGGAAATTGATGGCGGAGGAGCCGCATATCCTCTCGCAGAGCCGGCACTTCCCCTCTTTGAGAAAGAGGCAGTTCTCGTCGATGTAGGTGACGAGGGGGGTGGCCTGCGCAAAGTAAATGTGGATGGCCTTGTTTTGGGAGATGTCCTGATTGAACGGGTCGGGGCAGGTGATGGGGCAGTACTCCACGCATGCGGTGCAGCCCGTGCATTTCGTCTCGTCGATGTATCTGGGTTTCCGGATGAGGGTGACGTCGAAATTGCCCGCCTTTCCCTTGATGTCTTGAACCTCGGTGTAGGTCAGTATTTCAATGTTCGGGTGCCTGTCGCACTCGATGAATTTGGGAGACTCGATACACATGGAGCAGTCATTGGTGGGGAAGGTCTTGTCGAGCTGGGCCATGTGCCCGCCGATGGTGGGGGATCTGTCGACCATGTAAATCTTGTAACCGGCCGCGGCGAGATCGAGAGAGGCCTGTATGCCGCTGATTCCCCCTCCCACCACCAGGACATCCCCAAAATTTCCTTCCGGCATGCTCTTGGCCAATTGTTCCACAGTTTGTTTTTCCAATTGAGTTAACTCCCTGACGTTTCAAAATCAAAATCGAAATCGCAAGTCTCTCTTCAGGTTACAGGGTTCCCAAAAAGCAATGGCGACACAGTTTTTTTCGCCGGTATGACGGCGCAAGCGGCTTTTCCGTTTTATCCATTCCGGTGTGCGCCCCATCGCCTGGGGACTCCCGCATCCCAGCTACATAATATCATTTACAATTTCAGTGAGTTCCCGGACCCTTATCTTATCCTCCAAACCCATGTTTATCCTGCTGTCCTCGAACATGGTGATGCAGTATGGGCAGCAGGTGGCCAGCTCTTCGGCCCCGACCTGGAGGGCCTGCTCCATCCTGAGGTCGCTGAATCGTTGACCCTTTTGGGTCTCCATCCAGACCCTGCCACCTCCGCCGCCGCAGCAGAGGCTGTCCAGGCGGGATTCGGGCAGCTCAACGAATTCCAGGCCGGGGGCCTTTTTCAAGACGTCCCGGGGCTCCTCGAATATGCCGTTGTGCCTCCCGAGGTAACACGGGTCATGGTAGGCGACCTTTTTTTCATACCCGTTTTTCAACTCGAGCCTTCCATCCGTGATGAGTTCATATAAGTATTGTGAAATGTGAACTATCTCAAATTTCACCATGAAATCGGGGTACTCGTTTTTGAAGGTGTGAAAACAGTGCGGGGAAGATACCAGGATTCTTTTGACCCCGTGATCGATGAATGTCTTGATGTTTTCTTTGGCCAGGCGCTCGAACACCTCCTCGTCGCCTGTCTTGCGGATGCTTTCTCCGCAGCAGTTCTCTTTTTCGCCCAGGATCCCGAAATTCACCCCGGCCTTGTTGAGAATCCCGGCGGTGGCCCGGGCTAACTTTTTCAATCTCGGGTCATAGCTCGGGTAGCAGCCCGGGAAATAGAGGATTTCCATGTCCCGGGTGAAGGTGTTCACCGGCAGGCCCTCGGTCCAGGCCGCCCTGCTCTTTCGTTCCTCCCCCAGGGGGTTGCCTTCCCCCACGAGGCTCCCTCTTATGGCCCGAACAGGCTTGACGGACTCGGGAAAGACCCCGTATTCCGTCGCGATCCGGCGCAAGGCCCTGACGGACTCTATCTGCTTCACGTCCCTGGGGCATCTCTGGGGGCATTTCCCGCAGGTCGTGCACAGCCACATGTCCTCGCTCTCGATGTCGGTCAGTCCAAAAGCGGCCTCCCGGACCAGCTTGCGCATACTGAAGCTTCGGACCCTGTTCCACGGGCACACGCTGTCGCACAGGCCGCATTGAAAGCACATCTTGAACGCGTCCCCACCGCTCTCCTTGATGACGTCTATGATTTCCCTGTAAGGGGCTACGGTCTCCACAGGCTTCCTCCCCACGATGGTTTTGACCTTCGATCCGCTGCTTTATTCATCCCGCGACATCCGGGCGACAGCTGTCCTCACCTCATCCAACCCGTAGCGGTTGGCAAGCGCCGCCAGCCCCACTTTCATCTCGTCCAGCTTGACCTGCGCCTCGTCTTCCTCGACTTCAACTTCCCGCTCTTCGTAGGTCAGGACGTCCCGGATGCACCAGTCCACGCACGTCGGCACCTTGAGCGTGGGATCGCTCTGGCACATGTCGCATCCCAGGGGGAGACCGGAGTCGGGTTCGATGAACCTCCCCCGGGAAGGGCAGACGGCCCGGCAAAAAGAGCATTCGTCGTAGGTTTTGTTGTCAATGGTGTAGCCGATTCTGCCGCTGCACTCGGCCGGCGTGTACTCGCCGGCGAATACCGGCAGCCATATGTCCTTGAGAGGATCACGGATGATCTGGATGCGGGACCTGGCCGGGTTCACGATGCTGAACTGCGGAGTGGCGTGAAACGCCGCGCACATGATTTCACACATCCTGCAGCCGTTGCAGAGGTCCGCGTTAACATTTATTCTCTTTATCTTCTTTATCTTTTTGGCCATTTTGCAGCCCCCCTTCCGCCTGAATCCAGGCTTATCAGTATCCCCATGTCTCTGTGCGATGGTCTTCCCACTTTTTGATCTCTTCCCGGGTCGGGGGATTCACTTTTTTCAGTATCCCGAGTTGTTCCAATTCGTCCGCGACATACCCCAGGTCCAGTTCCTCCAGCCGCAGGCGCGTGGGCACACCATCATCGTTCCATCCCTTGAAATTGTAATAGGTGGTGAGAAGTTCTTCCTCGAGTTCCGGGAATCGATGCCTCCAGTGATCCGCGGGCGGCTTGTCATCGGCCCTGGTCATTCCTCTTCTGAGATTGAAGGCCCGGTGCAGGTTCCGGCTCCTGTGGATGATCTTCCTGAGCTGAAATTCGTCCACGTCCATCCCGGTGGCCGCCGAGACAAACTTGTAGTAATTGTGCACGTGATAGGCCGGCTTGAGGCAAAAACCCCCCATTCCGCAGCAAAGCCCCAGCGAGTCGTCGTAGTTGTGGGCCTCCTCCATCCAGTCCACGATGTCGGAGGCGATCTTCGGGGTCGGGTAGTGGGGGTTCATGTTTTCCCCCCCCTCGCGGCTCTTGGGGTTCCAGTCCAGGAAGTACTGCTTGAACCGTTCGTGCGGGACGTGGATCCAGTCCTTCACCCACTCCACCCGGTCCTCGTATTCCTTGAAGGCGTCCTGGGGCCAGTTGCCCTCGATCTGCGGGACGCTCTGCTTCTCGTTGGTGCCGAACATGAGAAAGTAGAGAGGGTCCAGCATGCCGAGTTTGATGATCATCTGCTCCTCGCCCTTGGTGAGGTTGTGTGCGTAGGCCTCCGCCCCCTTGCCGATCATCTCGGACGCCGCCTTGGTCCCCAGGGCCAGGACCCTGCCGATCCCCTCTCCCCGGCCGATCCGGTCCAGGAGCCACAGAAAGACCCCTTCCTTGTCCTCCGGGGGCGGGCAGGGGGGGTAGGCGTCGGTCCCGGCGAATTCCTCCTCTGACAGGATCCCGTCCCTCCTCAGCTCCACGGCGAACGCCAGAACCTGCGGGGTCGAAAAGGAATCCACGCCGTACCGGAAGGCCTTGGACAGGATCTTCCAGGTGAAGTGCTGGTCCTCCACCTCGGCCCCGAAGAGATATGAAAGCTTGGAGAAGCACTTGGCCATGTATGGGGGGTCGTCCTCGTGCCAGATCAGCGCCCCGCACTGCTGCGGGCAGGCGTAGCAGCTTATGAAGCGCTGGATCGCGCCGTATTGGATTTTCGTCCAGGCCTCCTCGATCTCGTCGGTCCAGAAATCCTTCCTCCGATAGCGGGCGTTCCCCCAGGCAAAAGCCGTGGTGTGCCACTTCTCTTCCACGATCTCCATGGCCTGCGGCGACCCGACGCCCGTGTGAATGGTCATGATGTACTTGTTGGAAAGCCGGTTGGCGTTTCGGTGCTCCACGAAAGCACGCATTTCCCTCAAATGCTCCACAAAGGCCGGGCCGTCGTACAGGTTGATGTCTTTTGTCCCGCGAACCGCGATGGCCTTGATTTTCTTGTCCCCCATGACGGCCGCGGCCCCGAGCCGGCTTGCGCTCCCCCGGCCCATCTCGACCGTGGCGATCAGCGACTTCAGTTCCCCTGCGGTCCCGATGGCCGCGACCTGAGCGTTCGGTTCGTTCAGCTCCTCGCGAATGAGATCCTGGGCCTCGATGGCCCCTGTCCCCAGAAGGTGTCCGGCGTCCCGGATTTCCACATGGTCATTGTGTATCCAGATGTACACCCATCCGGGCGACTTGTTGCTGAAGATGATCTTGTCGTAGCCCGCGTACTTGAGCTCCGGGGCGAAGAATCCCCCGCCCATGGGATAGGCCAAAAGGTTTGTTTTAGGGGAGATAGTGCAGACTATTGTCCGATTCGAGCTGAAGGCCGGTGTGCCTGTCAGGGTGCCGGTACTGATAATAAGGGGGTTTTCAGGATCAAAGGGTTTGGTGTCCGGCCCGGTTCTGTCCCAGAGTATTTTCACACAAGTACCCAAACCCCCCAGCAGGGTGTGCATCAACTCCGGATCGGTACGCACACGTTCGATGTTCCCCGTTTCCAGGTCAATCTCCAGGTTGACTCCTGTTTCCGAATACCGCATATCATCCTACCTCCCTATATTTGACATCCTAGTACCGTGTCTCAAAAGTTTCGCTCAGTGTACTGGCAATTTGATTTCTTGTTGACAATGTCAGCTATGCCGCCATTGCCAAGGGTTGCTGGGTAACCGTCCTCATGAAGCGGCTATGTGCTT
>Ga0272443_10000478_pt1 | contig 74061 bp, 63 predicted proteins | sample SSMAcet12_FD_193581 | JGI IMG/M metagenome (GOLD analysis project Ga0272443, IMG submission 193581) | Marine sediment archaeal communities from Little Sippewissett salt marsh, Falmouth, MA, United States - SSM-Acet-12 | ecosystem: Environmental > Aquatic > Marine > Wetlands > Sediment ...
CGATATGCATGTTGAAGTATTTTTTAAAGTCGAAAAGCCTTTGCATCATCAGAAACGGCCCGCCGATCGCCTTACGGGACAGCGGATGCGAACTCGAATAGACCGAAACTTTTTTAGATGCAATAAACAACTCGCGCAGAGTTTCGTGGGCCAACTCACTTAAATTAATATTCAGGTCTTTTTCGGTGTAGATATTTTTCTTCATAATTAATCACCAAAACATTGAATAGTCCCATCATCGGCGGCAACACATACCCGGCCGTCATCACCGACAGCCGGAAAACGGATACCGCGTTTAAATTCTCTTTTTGACGCCAATCGTCCGGTCGATTTTTCGAGGCAGTAAAAGAAGCGATCAAGTGACCCAAATAATACATAATCGCCGACTACCACCGGTGAGGATAAAATGACACCATTGGATTTGAATTCCCAGATAACATCTCCATTGGTCGCATCAATCGCCCGCAGGCTGCCACCGTTATCGCCAACATACAACCGGCCATTCTCATAAGCCGGAGAGGTCCAGAAGGGTGATGGGAAGTCTTTTTTCCAGATAACATCACCACTATTGCGGCCGACGGCAAAAAGACCACCCTCGGCCCCGGCGATATAAACATTGTTTCCAATCGCCACTTTTGAAACCAGCGGTTGTTTTAAATTAATCTCGAAAATATTATCTCCTTTCGAGGCATTATATCCTCGTAAGCTGCCGTCTTCAAACGGATAATATACATTACCATTTTCGGCACTCGGTCCCGCCAGAGTTTTGGCCCCGGTTGAATCCCGCCAGAGGATATCACCTCTCAGTCGGTCAAGGCAGAAAACATGACCTTTCGACGAGCCGACATACAGCTTATCTTCTATAATTATCGGCGCGCCGGTAACATCCTTTAAATCCAGTTTCCAAACCTTCTTCTGATTATAGAGGTTAAGGCAGACGAATTCATCCCGGCGCGGCCCGATCGCAAAATAAGCGAGCGAATCAACCGCCGTAATTCCGGTCTGGATGCCATATCTGGCCTTATATCGTCCCCGATACTTGCCGGTTTTCATGTCATAAAAATAGGCCCGACCTTTTGTCCCGCAATAAACCAGATTCCCACCGGTAATAGTCATCGGCCCGATAAGTCTTTCAGAAGCCTTATTTTCCCATGTTAAGTCCAGTTTGCCATTAAAATCAGCTTTCATCGATGCGGTTGCCTGTGGATTTTTCCGGACAAAACTCCATTCGGACGATATATAATCGCCTTTTCTGTCAAGGTGGAATTTCTTGGTACACCCGGCAAAAACAAAGAGGACGATTATAAACGGAAAAATTATTAACCTATATTTCATTTAGAAATTCCAGCCGAAAAAGAATTCAAAATCTGTGTGCGGATCGAGAGATTTAAAATCGGTCTTTCGGGCAAAATCGAACCGGAGCACAATGAACTGCCCGAGCGATACCCGAAAACCGGTCCCGACCGATCCAAGTAAATTATCGAAAAAGGTTCTATCGAATATATGAAAATCGTCATCGGTAATATAGCCGGCATCAAAAAACAGAGCCCCGCGAATCGCCTGGAAACCGATACCACCTATCGGAAAACCGATATGCAGATTATCTATTAATGGATATCGTAGTTCGTTGGAGGAAAAAACTATGTTGCGGTTATAAAACCGGCGACGGTCATACCCGCGCATCGACCAGCTCCCTCCAAAATATATTCTCTGCGGCTCGAATCCGGTCGAGGAGTAAATAAAAAAGCGGGTCGCAAAGGCAGAATACATCCCAATCCGGAAATACTGACGAACATCAACATAACCGATTCGATTGTACTCCTTCCCCTGATCCAGCCGCGAGGTGTACCCAACGGTGAAATTATACCGATGTCCCTCAATCGGTCCGGAGACATCCCAGATCGAATTATCCGATACAAACGACAGGTAGCTGGTCATCAGGGCGGCCCGGCGACGGTAACCCATCAGCCAAAGGTCCTTATCCGAATATCTAATAAACGACATGGTTTCAAATCGATTGAACTTGGATAACGGATAGTTGGCATGCAATAGCCCTCCGACCTGCCGTTCATGATAGTACATATCATAATCATTGTAATATTCATCGTATAGATGATATATACCGACGCCCCAGTTCAGACGCCGCTTTTTATTTACATAAGTAATTGCTGCATTAAAACTGGATAAAAATTCATTTTTGGTCTCGGCGGTGTTGGTGACCAGAAAATAGATGGCATTATCGCCAAGCATATCGGAGAAAGCCATCTGAAAACCACCCAGGGTGCCATATCCCGGATTTATGGAAATCGCCGACTGGGCGATATCGAATGAATATTCAGTTTTGTATTTTACCGATGAGCGGTAATGTTTTTGATTTAATTTTCCCGGCCGCCAGAACGATTTACCGGTGGGCGGCGCTTCGGCCATCATAGGTGCACTACTGTCGATTTCCATGCGGTAAATGTGAAACGAAAAATCCTGATAACCGGAAAAAATCAAATATTTTTTATCCGGGGTAATACGCGGATCATAAGCACCGGTCAATAATGATGTTATCCGGTTGACACTATTGTCAGGATTCAAACGATAGACATTGAATGCACCATCGCGATCGGATGAAAAATAAATACCTGATTCGGTTATCTCCGGCGATGTATCCCGCCAATTTCCGCTGGTAATCTGGACCGGCTCGGTACCGTTGAGTTTTATTTCATATAGATTGATGGCATTGATATCACCATCGAGACAACGGTCCGAAGCAAAAACAACCGAGTTGCCATCAAGGCTATAAACCGGGTCGATATCGTAATAGATGTCATCGGTTATCTGTTTTAAATCGCCGCTGTTAAGATCGATTATATAAATATCTGTCAGGCCCGCAGTTTTCGCCCCGCTGAAAACAGCTTTTGTACCATCGGGGGAAAACCGGGGTGATGATATCGCAACCATATCGGGGAATTCATACTTATTTATAACATCACGACTGTTAATATCGAACAGATAAAGGACATCATTTTCTTTTGATTTCGACGAAAACAGGACACGCCCCTGGTTATTGGCATCAATACCGCTCTGCAGAAGATGCAGAGATTCGAATCCGGACGAATGACCACCTTTTAACAAGGTGTACAATTTCCGATGTTCCCCGGCCGGCGGCATCATGTAGATCCCGGAATAACCGCGCTTGTTGGCCTTAAAAACAATCCAGTCTCCTTTATTTTTGCCATCGTCTAAAGTTATCGGTACACCCTTTAACGAATAGCCGCTTTTGGTCAACTGGATGGCTTCGTTTTTGGCCAGTCCTCTATCGGCCATCTCGGGGAAATATTTTTTCTTTAAATAGTATTCCCATTTTTTAGAAATTTCATTTGGCGAATCACCAAGCGTTATCCTTAAGACTTCACCGAAATCGCTGCTTTTCCACCAGTTTTCGAAAATCAGGACCAATTTATCGGATCCATAATTATCATTTATAAACTGGCAAATCGATTGCCCCAGTTTATACATGAAGTATGTCCCGGAGACAATATAAAGCCGGTCAATCGAAAACAGTTTCCCCGAAAGTGTCATATCTTTTAATATCATATCGGCTTCGCTGTCCCACCCGGTTGACCAGTACTCGGCGATACCCTCAATAAACCATAAAGGCGGCATAGCCATCCGCATCATCCGCTGTTTCGACATGACCGCTTCCAGTTTCGAAAAAGTAAATACATGAACCAGCTCATGGCAGATTACATGTCTGAAATCATGATAGGAGCCATGATAAGGCACCACGACGCGCCCTTTCAGGAACTCGGTAAAACCCCCAACCGACTCGGGTAGGAGACTGGGGATAACATTTGTCTGCGAAAAATAATTGGGCGAACTATAAATAATTAACGGCGTTTTGGAGTAAATCTCATGTTTGAATTTCGAGGCGAGGTCACGATAGCTGTCTTCGGCGATACGAGCGGCGATTTGCGCGATTTCATCTTCATCTGCATAAAAATATATCCGAAAATGCTCGGTCTCCATCACCTGCCAGTCAAATCGTGTGTACTGAACCTTATTCTTGCCAAAATAAAACTGAGCATTCAGCAATGATGGTGTAATTATAAAGATTAATAATAGTAATGTTAATCGAATTGTAGAATTTCTTGCCACCATATTAAGTATTTACTCGATTATACAAAGTAAATCCTAAAAATCAAAAGCCTATTGTATATAACGGTTAAAATCAATCATCGTTCATTCCATAAACGCTGTTTTTAGCCTATCTATTATTTATCGGCCATATAGTCGAATGGCTGAACGGCGTTACCGCCAATCGTTATTGGGTAATACCGGTATCATAGCCGCATTCGGCACATTTTCCGTTTTCGATAGCGATTATTTCTGTATCATAGCCGGAGCGGCTAATTAGGCGGGTTTTGCATTGGGGACAAAAAGTATCGGATGTATCAGCCATACGAACATTACCGAGATAAACATAATCGAGTTTTCCCGAAGCGACCTCATAGGCGCGGAGAAGCCGTTCGGGTGAGGTGGGCGGATTGTTCATTTTGTAGGTGGGATAATAAGCCGAAAAATGCATGGGTATATGGCGGGAAATTCCGGCTACAAAATCGGTTAATTTATCAAAGTCTTCGTCGCTGTCATTCAAACCGGTGATAACCAGATTGGTAACCTCTATTTTAACGCCGGCTTCATAGAATATTTTGATATTATCCAGCACCGGTTCCAGTTTGGCCTTGCATATTTTTTTATAGAAGGATGGTTGCATTGCCTTCAAATCGATATTGGCGGCATCAACCAAGGGTAGTAATTCCTCAAGCGGTTTCGGATTCAGATAACCATTGGTAACCAAAACATTTTTTAATCCGGCTTCTTTAATTTTACGTCCTGCCTCCATAATGTATTCAAACCAGATAAGCGGTTCGGTGTAAGTATAGGCGACACCGATTGAGTTATTTTTCCGCGCCAGCACAACTAAATCATCGGGTGATACAAATCGTGTCGGGACTTTAGTCTGTGATATTTCCCAGTTCTGGCAGTTATCGCAGTTAAAATTACAGCCATTGGCGCCGGTGGAAAAAATAATTGAGCCGGGGAAAAAATGATACAACGGTTTTTTTTCTATCGGATCAAAACAGGCCGAGACTAATTCGCCGAAATTATCAACCATCAGCACACCATCGCGATTAAATCGCGATCCACACAACCCAACTTTCCCTTCGTGTAACAAACATTCGGCCGGGCATAAATGGCACCGCACCCGATTACGATCCAGTTTCTCCGAATATGCCGCTTCGATTATCATAGTTGTCTATTCATTTTCTCAGTCTCAACTATATATTTTACGGCGTCATACAGATTATTTTCAATGCTTTCCGGTCGGAAGGAATTCGTAAAGTTCAGTTTTTCCTCTTCATCCGTTCCGTATCCCGTTCGCACCAAAACCGCTTTGGCCCCGGTGACATAAGCCAAATTTACATCGGAGCATTTATCACCGATGACATAAGATGTAAATGGATTGATATAAAACCGCCGACTCGCCTTTTCGATCAATCCCGGGGCCGGCTTGCGGCATAAACATTCAAATGAATATTGCGGTATTTTACCATCGGCATGATGCGGACAGTACAAAATATCATCAATAGGTGCAGCATTTAGTTCGAATAGTCGCAACACACGTTGATTTATCCGGCGAACCGTCTCCTCGTCGAAATAACCACGAGCCACACCTGATTGATTGGAGAGGATAATAATTTTGTAGCCAGCCTGCCGCGCCAGTTTAATCGCTTCGATTGAATTCTCCTCCGGTTCGACTTCATCGGGATTGTCGATAAAATTTTTCTCTTTTATAAGCGTCCCGTCACGATCAACAAACAAAGCCTTCGTACGACTATTAAAATTTTCTATATTCTGCTGTATTCGCTCGAAAACATCATTGACCGTGATTTTCTCAAAACAGTTTTGACGGTCACGATAACACCTTTTACGACCATGCAATGAACAGGGACGACAGTACTCATCGGTTTGGATAACACTATCGTACAATCCGGCCGGTGCGAATCCGAGAGTAGGATGGGTCGGTCCGAATATAGCGAAGACCGGAGTTCCGACCGCTGAACTCAGGTGCGCCATAGCTGAATCGTTACTGATGGTAAGGTCAGCCGATGCGATTATCTCAGCCAATGCAGCCAGTTCAGTATCGATGTACATTTTCAATCTTTCGGAAGATAACTTCGATTCGAGCGACAAAAATTCTTTATCTTTATTAGTAAGGAGCAAGATTATATTGGCGTTTAATTGATTATAGACATCGCGTATTAATTCTATGAACCGTTCCGATGGCCATTTTTTCACATCAAATGAAGCACCGGGCGCAAAAGCAATAGTTGGTGCATTATTATTAAATATTTCTTCGGTATGATCAATTCTCAGGCTGGAACGATTAGCGTATATTTTACCACCGCACTTTTTGATGGCGCTGTTGTACAGATCAATCGTGTGCGGTGGGTTAGGGTTAATATTTTTTCTATAAACCGCTATAATCCTTTCCCATCGGCGTTTATCGTATTGCACCTTGACTGGTGCAGTCACATGATACATCAAATATTTTGAGCGAAGATTACCATGTAAATCAACAATTATATCAAACCGAAGATTATCAAGGTACTCCCCCATTCGATATAAATCTCTGAATGAAGCATCCTGCGGGAATTCCAATACTTCATCAACACCGGGAAAAAGCGGAATCAAACCGGAAGTGCGACGTCGTGTTAAGTAGAATATTTCCGAATCGGGAAACGAAAGTTTGAGATTAATCGCCGCCGCCGAAGTTAAGATTACATCACCGATAGCGCCGAATCTTATGATTAATATCTTTTTCATGTTCAGGTAAAATATATAATACCAAAAAGACCCAAGGCGAGGCAATAGATTCCAAAATATTTAAACCGCCCCTTTTTAATCATACGGAGAAGAAAATACACCGCCAGGAGTCCAAAAACGAATGAAGTTACTGCTCCGGCCAGATACTGCCCGATAAATTCGGTGTTGACCGAGATAATATCTTTCGATTTAAAAACAGTCGCGCCAATTATCACCGGAATGGATAACAAGAAAGAAAACTCGGCTGCCACCATCGGTTTGACACCGGCAAAAAGCCCCATCGATATGGTCGCGCCGGATCTTGATATACCGGGAAAAATCGCCATCGCCTGTGCTACGCCGATCAGGAAAGCATTCGGCGATTTTATCTCTGTTTCACCTTTGCGCACGAATGTTGTCGCCAACAAAAAACATCCGGTAACAACCAGCATTACCGAAGTCATCATAGGTGAACCGAAAGCCCGGTCGATTATATTTTCAAGAAACAGCCCGACAATCACCGCCGGGATAGTTCCAATAATTAAGTATAACAGCATTAATCTGTCGTTCGGTTTAGATTTATCAAAAATTGATAAAAGCAATTGCACTATTCGCTTGTAAAAATACACCAGCACTGAAAGCAGTGTCCCAATATGAAGTATTAATTCGAAAACAACACCCGGTATTTTGGCATGAAGCAGATGCTCGCTTAAGACCAGATGCCCCGAAGAAGATATGGGGAGGAACTCGGTTAACCCCTGAATTATACCGAGAATTATGGCTTCAAAATAACTCATACTATTATTTATTTAAACTTTTAATCATATTTTCATACTACTATTGTGTCAACAAAAACTAAACGAGTGAAAACAATGATAGTTTTTAGCTTGACAATAAAAGTTAAGAGAAATTATTATAAATTCTTAAACATGTATATATACAAAGCAACATCAACGCTTCGTGAATTACAGATAATTTCGGAGATAAATTAGCATGGCAAAAGAACGGCAGAGTTGGGGGACAAACATTGGTATTGTACTGGCTGTGGCCGGTTCGGCGGTGGGTTTGGGAAACTTTCTCAGGTTCCCGGGCCAGGCGGCGGCCAATGGCGGCGGCGCCTTTATGATTCCGTATTTTATTTCTCTGGTATTAATCGGTATCCCGCTGGTTTGGGTAGAATGGACCGCCGGGCGTTATGGCGGCGGATTCGGACATTCCAGCGCGCCCGGGATATTGCAGGTTTTGTGGGAAAAAAATCCGCTGGTTAAATATCTCGGCGTTGCCGGTGTTTTCGGACCCTTTCTGATTTACATGTATTATGTGTATATCGAGTCGTGGTGTCTGGCCTATGCGTACTATTCTATCACCGGCCAATTATCGAATATCACTTCCAGCCAGGGATTCGTCAATTTTCTATCAATTTACCAGGGTGTTGATTCGTCGGGAACTTTTTCGGGTACCGTGCCCGGTTTTATATTTTTCCTGATAACTTTCTTTCTGAATATCAGCGTAATTTATTTCGGTATTCGGGGTGGCATCGAAAAACTCTGTACTATCGCCATGCCGCTTCTAATGCTGTTCGGAGTGGTACTGGTTATCAGGGTAATTACTTTATTCGCCCCCGATCCGCTGCATCCCGACTGGAGTTCAATCAACGGTTTGGGATTTTTATGGAATCCTGATTTTTCGGCGCTTAAGTCGGCTAAAGTCTGGCTGGCAGCGGCTGGACAGATATTCTTTACCCTTTCGGTCGGGATGGGGGTTATTCTGACCTACTCCAGTTATCTCAAGAAGAAAAATGATGTCGCTTTATCAGGTATCGCTGCCGGCTCAACTAACGAATTTGCCGAGGTTATTATCGGTGGTTCGATTGTTATCCCGGCCGCATTTATCTTTTTCGGCCCCAATGATATTGTCAGTATTGCCGAGTCGGGCGTGTTTAACCTTGGTTTTGTAACGATGCCGCAGATTTTTAATAAACTTCCGATTGGAGCAATATTTGGATTTTTATGGTTCTTTATGCTGTTCTTAGCCGGGATTACATCGTCGATATCAATTGCTCAGCCATCGGTAGCGTTTTTCGAAGATGAATTCGGAATGAAACGTCGGCGGGCGGTCACTATATTCGGTATTGCCGCTTTTATCCTGTGCCAACCGGCGGTATGGTTCCTGCATCGGGGAGTTCTGGATGACCTTGATTTCTGGGGCGCGAATTTCTTTATTGTTCTTGGCGCGACGTTGGAGATAATACTACTGGCCTGGGTCTTCGGTATAGACAAGGCATGGAAGGAGCTTCATGAGGGTGCACGAATAAAAGTCCCGGGAATATTCAAATTCATTATAAAATACATCACGCCGACGTTCCTGCTTGGTATTTTGATATATTGGTTTGCCACCGACTGGTGGGATGTAATAACGATGGCCGGGGTTCCCGATGAAAACGTTCCCTACGTACTCGGCACCCGTTTATTACTGGTCGGCATGTTAATTCTACTGGCGATACTGGTGCGAATAGCCTGGCAAAGACATAAACGACGAGAAGATATGTAGAGGTTTATATATATGACTACCGGCGGCTGGATATTTTTTATTTTGTCCTGGGGTGCAATCCTGACCCTTTTGATTTATTGTTATACGAAAATCCTGTCGGGGGATTCAAGCAGTAAGGATAAAGAGACGGAGTTGTACCCAAAAGTGGACTAGTATATATTATATTTTGACATACGGTCGCGGAGAGTGTTTCGGGATATCCCCAGCATCTCCGAAGTCTTAACCTGATTGGAACCGAACTGCCGCAGGCAGGCCGAAATCAGGGCGCGTTCCATGGCCGATTCCAGGAAATAATAAATTTTCCCCGGTGAATTGTTAATCAGTTTCGGAAGAACCGGATCAATGATTTTACTGAAAAGATCGGTGTAATCGTCGCGAAGGTTATCCAAATCCAGCTCAATCTTGGGATCAACCTCGGAATAAATCGGGAAATCTTCCGGCTGTAAAATATCGGCCTTGGCCATTACACAAGCAGTATGAATATTATTTTCCATCTCCCTGATATTACCCGGCCAGGGATAACGGCTGAGCATAGTCATCGCCTTTTGCGAGACACCCTTAATCTCTTTAGCTAAGTTCTGCGAATATTTCTTGACGAAATGATCGATGAGCAGAGGGATATCACCTTTTCTGTCGCGCAGGGGTGGCAGGTAAATCGAGGCGACTTTTAATCGGTAGAACAGATCAACCCGGAAAGAGCCGTCTTTCATGCACTGCACCAGCGATTTATTGGTGGCAGCAATCACCCGGACATCAACATCAATCGACTCGTTCCCCCCAACCCTTTCGAGTTTCTTTTCCTGAAGAACGCGCAACAACTTCGACTGGGTCATCAAAGACATATCGGCGATTTCATCAAGGAAAATCGAACCATGATTGGCCTGCTCGAATTTACCGAGTCGTTTGAAATAAGCTCCGGTAAACGCACCTTTCTCGTGGCCGAATAATTCCGACTCGAGAAGGGTCTCGGCCAGTGCGGCGCAGTTAACCGACAAAAACGGTTTCCCGCGACGACGTGAATTACGGTGTATGGCACGCGCGACCAGTTCCTTACCGGTTCCGGATTCGCCGAAAATCAAAACGGCCGCATCTGATTTGGCCACCTGCCCAATCAGTTTGGCTATCTCGACTATTTCGGGCGACTTACCGACTATTTCATCGATACCGGTTGATTCCTTTTCGATATCCGGTTTTATACCGGTCGAACGGGTTTTACTGTATCCGCACGCTTTATTGACGGTATCAAGAAGTTTCTGTATATCGAACGGTTTGGTCAGATATTCATGGGCGCCTTCGCGCATCGCCTCCATGGCATTCTCGGTCGAAATATAGCCGGACATCATGATAATCGGCAGACCAATGTCATTAAGTTTGGCCTGCTTTAATAAATCCAGACCGGACATGGTCGGCAGATTAACATCGAGCAGAACAACATCGATATCATTGTGGTCCTTAATAAAGTCAACCATCTTTTTGCCGTCTTTCAGGAAGTAAAATTGGAACTTCCCCGGATCAAAAAGATTGGCTAAGGACTTCGAAATATCAGCGTCGTCATCGACGATTAAAACATTCTTCATACGAATATATTTACCTTCTTTTATACTTTCATTTTATCGGTTGCCGGGCTGAATTATTTAGCCTTTCCCCGATAATCCGGCTAAATAATTAGCCTTATCCCCAAAATGGTTCGTCTATCCGGGAGAATGACTTAACAAAAATAAGAGAAAAAACAGGTAAAATAATTATTTATAAATGAAATTCGACCGGTTTGAAAGCGACCGCAATTATTCTTTTTCTTCAATAAGGAATTTGGTAACGGCGCCGGTTACCCAATAATTGATTAGTAAGTCTATTATAATACCGGATATCAGAATGTAATACATCAACTCCGGCGAAAATCGGGTGACAATCACCTCGACATTACCGGTCAAATACGAAACCGGGAGAGTCATTAAATATGGTATTAATGCCAGGAAAAACGAAAACACCGGGAGTTTGAAAAAATAGCCAAATGATGTCACAAAAGCGCGGAGAATATTCTGCCGCAGGACTATCAAAGCCGGAAGCGCATAAATAAATATCGAATAAAGACCGACGGTCAGAAGTTTCAATCCAATATCGAATAGAGCCGCACGACGGGGTGAGCGGTGAAGAAATTCCGAAGCCATTCCGGGCAGATACCAGTTAACAATAAATAGGATTCCGGTAATAATGATCCAACCGATTAATAACTGCGGCCAGGCTTTGAAGGCATCCGAAAGAGACCATCGTTTCGACAGTTTGCGGCAAAAATAGTTGGCAAATAGAACCACCGTTAGACCGGCGGCGAGACCTTCAAAAATTATACCGACAACCAGTTTTCCCCATTGAAATGCCAGCGGTAATAATAAGTACAAACCGGGATAATGACCGAACAGTTCCGCCTCAGCATTGCCCATTAATTTTATCCATGACGCCAGCGTTGGATAAACCTGCGGATCCGGATAAGAAACGAGCAAAGTCAGGGCGCCAAAATGCAAACCAGCATAAATAAGAAATGGCATCCAGATTTTGATTTTATAGGCCGACTTTAGCGTTGACGCATACAGCCCAATTAAGCGATTAAGTTTGTCGATGAAATCCAATATTTATCCCCCGCCGGCTACGGTACCGTCACTCCTACCCAGCTTGACAGGGTGTATTCACCCTGTCTGTCAAAAACAACCACATTATAATAGTGCGTACCCGAACCGGGATAATCGGTATATTCGGTCGTCGATTGATTAGTAATAATCGTTTGCAGTGATGACGGCTCGTAAGTATTAAGGTAGATTCGATACGAATCAAAATCATCATCATTATTCATCGTCCAGGTCAGAACAACCGCCGTATCCCCTTCGGGATGAGCGGCCAGACTTACCGAGTCGGGCGGAAGATTGGTAAGAGTCAATGCCGAATCGACATTCGAACCGGCCGATTCGCCTGTAATATCATAAACAAATATACGGTAATAGTAACGCATGTCGTCGTCGAGATCGGTGTCATTATATTGCAAAGTTGACCGATTGGTAATCACCGAGATAATATCGGATGATTGCGTAACCGAAGGAACAATGTCACGATAAATATGATATGCCGCAAAGTCATTATCGATTGCCTCCGACCAGTTCAATCGAATAGACGATGATGACTGCGCCGCCGCAAATACGGTAATTGGGGTCGGAGGATTGGAGATATTCAATAATGAGGAGGCGGTTACCGACGGGGCTTGATTGCCGGCCGCATCAGTGAAACAACCGGTCACCTGGACATCAACCGCTTCAATATTAGCCGGAATCAGATAATTCCGATGATAGACTATACTTCCTGCCGACGTATCGCTAAGTGCTTCATTATAGTTAAGAACATAATTGCTTAATCCGGCGAACGATATCGTAGCGTCACCGTCCAACTCGTATGTAACCAGATAAAAATCAATCGTATCGTTTATCGACAAAGTAACTCCCGACGGATCAAAATAGACCGAGTCGATTTTCGCTTCGGTATCGAGCCAGATACTATCCATTACCGGAGAAATTGAATCCGATTCGGAACCATCGCTAAAACGGAACCGCGCATAGACATATTTAACGCCGTCGCCTGATGATAATTCAAACGACAACGAAGTCCGGTAATTTTGCCAGTAAGCATCGGTTAAATCGGCATTCTCCGAAACCTGCATCAGGGATGCTGTCTCCGGCAGAACAAAACCGACATTAACCGTCCGTGAATTGGTGTAATTATCTCCATTATTAATAATAACCGAAATAACTCCCGAGCTACTCGAAACGGCCGTTGATTTTAGACCTTCGATATTCCCCGGAAGGACCGCAGCAACCCCAAACAGGTATGTCCGGTCCGGACCCAATCCGGTAATGGTCGAAGAAAATGCGGTAGTGGTTTCCCAGAGGTGGTACATGCCGGAAGTAGTATCCGACTCATCCATATAGTACACCCGGAACGATATATTGTCAGTCGTATCGGAAACCAGCCAACTAAGATTAATTCCGTCTGCCAGGTGGATAATATTCAAAGAGAATGGAACCGGTGGTTCGATGGGTGGTTCGAAATCGAGGTCTTCCGATTCGATATAACGACTACACCCAATCGCCATCAGGGCGATTATCAATAAAACTATAAATATATTCTTAATTTTCATCGTCCCTCTCCCCTAAAACCTGTGTGTCAATTGTACGACGGCCCCGCCGCTGTTCAAATCGGGCTGGACCGTTAACGAGTTTACCGAATAACTGCCGTGTTCTTCGGGGAAAGAAAAGAACAGATCAAGGAGATTAAGTCCCCAGACGGCTATGGTCGCACCGATGGTAATACGGCGCATATTTTCGGCATCGTAGGTTTCTTTCCGTGCCGATGACAACTCGTTATACAGCGACATTTTTTCATCGTAGAGAGTCGCTCTATGATACCGGCTTAATACATTCTCATAATGATTGACTTTGTCATCATAATCGGCGTCGGCGATAAAATAACCGGCGACAGCACCCAGAGCGAAAACAAAGAGACAGCTGCCTTTAAATTTCTGTTCCGAATAGTACTGCCCCCATCCGGGAATAATAAACGATCGTGCCACCGCCTTGAACCGGGTTTTGGGAGTCAACTGTACATTCAGGCTGGTTGCCTTATCAGACTGTAGGTAAACTGAGGAGTTATATGTCTCGTAGCCGTATTTTCTCACGATGACCTTATATTTTCCCTGCATCCCCTGAGTAAAACTAACCGGACTAATACCGGAAATAATCAGGTCACCCTTGAGTAGGACCTCGGCCCCGGTCGGATTCGAGTTGACGGTAAAACCACCGTTTGACGGCTGTGCCATCAGCGACAGCGGTAGAAATATTAAAAAAATTACGACCAAGTTCCCTTTGGACAACATATTGATAACTCTCTCTTCCCTGCTTCAATATATTATTCGGACAAGATAAATTATTTTATACAGTATTTCAACAAATAAAAAAGGCCGCAGAGTTATGCGGCCGTATTGGATAATTTTCGAATATCAGAAGGCGCCCTTACCTGTTATTACTACCACCACTGTTTTCATAAGGATTTTTAAATCAGAAGCGATTGACCAATTGCGGATATATGTAACATCCTCTTCGACCTTCTCGACAACCGATTCGATCGAGCTGTCATAGCCTTTATTGACCTGCGCCCTGCCGGTAATCCCCGGTTTTACTTTAAGACGAGCCTTATAGCTGGGGACTTTATCCGCCAGATCTTTGATAAAGAATAACCGTTCCGGGCGAGGCCCGACCAGAGACATATCCCCTTTCAGGACGTTAATAAACTGAGGAATTTCGTCGATTCTGGTTTTCCTCATAAATCGTCCCAGCGTTGTCACACGGTTATCATTACTTTTTGCCCAAACCGGCCCGCTGGTCTTCTCAGCATTATTTACCATGGTCCTGAATTTGATAACTTTAAACGGCCGTCCGAAATTATTGGCACGACGGCGTTCGCGCCGGCGACGTTCATCACCAACACCCGCTTTATATACTCTGCGGTTCCCTTTGCGGCGATCAATACCGATTCTATCCTGAAGATAAAAGACAGGACCTCGACTGGTAAGTTTGATTAATATTGGAAAGATGATAAAAACCGGCAGGGTCAGAATAAGACCCAGAATAGCACCGCCGAAATCAAGGACTTTCTTTAAAAATCGATCAATCATAGCATAAACGTTCTTTAAAGGATTGACGATTCCCTTGGGCATCAACAATGTATATAAAAAGAAAGCAGTAATAAAGAATATTCCTGCTACGTATTCACCATAATAAAACTTGAAATTATTTTTTAATGCAACCGAGTCTGTCCGGGATTGGATTCTGTAACGCGAAAGGCCGATTGCTTTCCCATAATCCAACACCTGGCTTGAAACAGCAACCGTAGAGTTTGTTTTGGCTTGAATTCCGGTATTTCCTAAGCTATTTTCCATACTTCAGCGTGTTCTAAGATTCGTATTCCTGTGATTATACCTTTTTAAACTAACCTTCAAGCAAATCGACTGCCCAAATGGATTAGCAGAATGTTTTTTACAAATTATGTTGGCAACAGATGACGAGGCGATATAATCCGTTATCTTTCATGCTTTTACGATAAGCGAAGAGCGGCGAAATATTTCTTGAAAACGACCTGTTTAACAATTAGATGTTTACATCACGAAATTGATTGAATCGGCTATCATAATTGCTGCAAAGAATTGCGCATAGCATGCGAAACCTATTGCAAAACGGGCTGAATGCTATTGCATTTCAGCCCGTTAATATCGCAACCCGAAAACGTAGGAGGATATGTTAAAGCTTGAAAATTATCGAGAATCGATGAATACTTTCGGAACCTATACTTTCCTTAGGCGAGAAAGTATAATCAAACTGTGTCGGTCCCAGCAGGGCGCCGGCTCCGAATGAAAATATCTGACCAACGGTGCGATTGCTTTCGCCGGGATGAATCGTATAACCGCCCCGCAGGAAGTATCGCTCTTCATAATTATATTCGAGACCGTTCTTGATCGACATTCCGCCATGAAACTGGTTATCCAATTCAATTGCGCCAAGCAGTGACGGACCGAATGGCATGGCTGAGACTCCCAACCGAAGACAGGTCGGAAGTTTTTCCTGGACATCGTTAAATTTCAGATCCTGCCCGATATTGGCCACCGTTATACCGAAAACATAATGACCATAACTATATTTAGCACCGAGGTCGGCCGCAAAGGCGGTTGATTTAAGATTATCGAGCGACAGCATAATATACTTGGCGGTAATTCCGGTCGACAGGTTATCGGTAAGACTGTAACCAATCGAAAGCCCGGTCGCCATGTCGAATGTCGAGTTGACATCACCGGTCGGATTGTCGTAAATATCATACCCTTCAATCGTGCCATAATTCAAATACGAAGCCTGAACCGAGAAAGCCAGTCGATCATTGGCGGGAAGGGCCACCGCCAGATATTCATAGCTGATATCCTGATACCAGGCAAAATGCGAGAATATTAACTGAGGGGATTCTACCATCACCAATCCACTCGGATTCCAGTAGGCGGCCGCGGCATCGTTGGCAACCGAAGTAAAAGCCCCCCCCAGACCGGCGGCCCGGGCAGAAACACCGATATTCAGGAAATCGGCGGCGGCGGTAGCATTATCAGAAGCGACCGCAATTTTGCCAAATACGGCACAAAGGCACATTCCGACAAACAAAATCAACAGAATTTTGTACAGCTTGCTTATAATCATTATAGCCATCCTTTTTGAAGCCTACAGGTTTTGGCTTGAAATGATTGCAAGTCAAGTACCGAAGTTGACCCGGAACGAAAGTAAAAATATGGGGGTTTCCCCATATTTTGATAGCCACCTATTATAATGGCTACCAACAGATTACAAAAGCATGTGTCAATCGAAAAAATATTCGACGGCGGCTTCTGAATCATTCTCCCCTCTTTGATTCCGCCATTATCGGCCAATTTTATACAGTTAAATCCCGGTCTGCAGTCCAATTAATTCAACATCCTGTCCAGCAACATCTTATTATCGATGCTCAGCTATTATACGTCCCTGCCTGACATGTCCAATAAACGGGCAATAATCACATGTAAATATTGGATTTATCCTATACTTAAAGCATATTAGCGGGTTTTTAAAATCAATGTCAATAGGAAACTTAAAAAATACTCATTTTTACCGCACTCCTAACCAGCCACTAATAAATAACTTGCAAAACCCGAGCACCCAATTCGAAAAATATAAAGAAACGACGATTAAAACTTAAAATTGTGCGATGAAAAAGGTATTTTGTGGAGAGATTTTATCTTTATGGCTATATCATAGCCAGTTTACTCGGCCCCAACAATAGAGTAAATTTCCTGAGGAATTGTTCGTCGAAAGTTTCCTTGAGATCAAACATAGTTTTCAGGGCCGGAAAAGTTGCAACCGCCGAACGATAGACTCGCTGGGTGGTCATCGCATCAAATGTATCAGCGATTGCGACTATTTTACTAAAGGGATGTATTTCATTGTCACCGATACCGCCCGGATAACCGGATTTGTCGGCCCGCTCGTGATGCTGGAGAATCGGGTAATACGAATTATCCGGAATTAAATTAGTCTCGCGGACAATCTCGCATCCCCACTCGGGATGTTTTTTAATTATTTCCATCTCAGCCTCCGTAAGCGGCCCGGGGCGATTAAGAATTGCATTATCGATTTTGGTTTTGCCTACATCGTGAAGAAGCGCGCCGCATCCGAGATTATTTAACTCCTCCAAATCGTTCATCCCGCAATATTCGGCCAGCGCCAGAGAAAAAGTGCAGACATTAACCGAATGCGTATAAGTGTAATAGTCAAACGACATCACCTGCATCAGGTTGTGGAATGTATCCTGCCCCTTGAGAATGAACGAGACTGTCGTTTCCACTATCTCCTGACTTCGCTTTATATTTTCACCTAATGTTGGATTATCGAGAACATCTTTCACCAGAAGTTTTGCGCAATCATAAGCGATTCCGGCTTTGGAACGCTCAGGAATCATCGGGTCGGCTAAAATATCTTTAATATTGGCTTCGACATATTTCTGATAAAATGGCTTTTCCCCGGATGCGATATAGAGTCTTTTTATATTATTCTCGATTAATTTACGTCGACTTTTTTCGGTAAAGGGCATATTCGAGGAACGAAACAAAATGTATTTGGCACCATTTTTTATAAACAAATCAAAATCGAGGACGCTGTCGATTCTCAGCGATTCCAGATAAATGGCCAGATATTTATCGGTCAGGATTTTTGTTTTAGTTATAATAGACATAATTTAACTCTTAAAGAAATTATCGACCTATAAATCGATTAATTTATAAATATTAAGTGATTATTGCTTGTCTAACCAGACAAACGAGGCTACCGGGGGATCATTATCAATAGCCTTCCCGGAAACCGACAATCCGACAGATTGAACAAAATTAATAATATCAAAGGGAGTTATTTGCTGTGTTTTGCTTCCATAAGCGCCAAGAATAAGCCTTCCCCCGGGAGCGACTATTCGCTCCAACAGCCGATAAATGTATTCTTCCAGATAGTCCTCGGGGACACAATCGTATAAAGAATATACAAACCTGAATTTATGAGGCGGAACCCAATTCCATCCATTGCCGACATAAAAATTGTCTTTGCATTCATGCAGACGCTTACGGGCCAGGTCAATCAGGCCGGATCCCATATCCAAACCGTAGGGGATAATATTAACACCACGTTCCCACCCCCATAACATCAAACATTCGAGAAGATAACCGTTAGCACAGCCAATATCGAGTAAATCACCATCGGATTGAATTGCATTCAGAATCGGTTCCCGTTCGGCCCGCCAGCGCTTCGACTCGCCGCCAAAGCCGGATTGCCTAATTGGATCTTCGACCGATAAATAAGACAACTCCAGAATTTGGAGTCGTCGGAGAAAATTATCCGGGAGTTTGCGATCTCCATTAATTCGCATAACCGGATAGTCAAAATTATTCGCCGGATTTATATAACTGCTCTCCGTCCTGATCAACCACTTCTACAGAGACATCGATTCCCCGCCGGACAGAGGCGGTCACGACACAAAAATCCTCGAACAGTTTGATACAAGTATTTATTTTGGGCCGCGGCTCCTTATCCAGATCGACATCGATACGGACATGAGATGACCCAACCCGCATCCGCTTTTTCTCGTCACGAGTGATATTGGTAGTCACGATAGTTTTAAGACCGCGCGTATCAACACGAGCCTTCTGAAGACAGAATAGCAGGCTGGCACTCAAACAGTTACCAATGGCAGCGGAGAGTACCTTTGAAGCACTCGGTCCCTTGTCGGCACCGAGTGGTGATGGTTCATCCATAAGAAGTTCCATCCCTTCACCAAATTTGACCAGAAATTCGAAACCGCCGACCTGCTCCATTGTTACGGTAAGTTGTTTATCATCCATTATAACTCCTTATTGGCTTATAAAATTTCCAAATACTTTACTACTACTTTGGCCGAATTGTTGGCCGCCACTTTGAAAAAGCGGTCGAGTTCGGTGTGCGCCGATTCCGAACCGGAACCACCGGCCAGATCGGAAGCCGACCGAAAGCCGATAAACGGTATCCCGTTAATATCACATACCTGCGCTACAGCCGCGGTCTCCATATCAGTTGTTAGAGCAGAAAATTGTTCCGAAAGCCAGAGTCGTTTTTCGACCTGATCTATAAAACTATTGCCGCTGACACCTACACCACCAACTATCAAACGCGGAACCCGACTGCCGATACTGTCGAAATCAAACGATATATCACTTAGTTTGCGGGCGATAATCATAAGGGAATCGTTTATCTCGAAAAACATTTTTTTGACTGTACTATCTTTTTCCGGTTCGACTATAACAACCGGCATAACGGAATATCCTTCGGTACCGTAGTAACCATAGTCATGAGTCGCCCATTTGTCACAGACGACAATGTCGCCGATATTAACCGATGAATCAATCCCGCCGGCGATCCCGGAAAACAGCACGACCCTGGGATTGTACTTATCAATCATCTTCTGGGTAGTCATGGCGGCGTTGGTCAGCCCCATCCCCGATTCGGCGAGGATTATATCTTTACCGGCCAGTTTTCCGATAAAAACATCGCGGCCAAACACCTTTTCGGATTTTTCGATAGTCATCTCCCCTACCAGAAGCTGACCTTCTTCTTCGAAAGCATATAGTAACAGATATGGCTGAGCAGTATTACAAAAATCGAAACAACCGGAAAAAATAAGAATTGAGTAAAGCAGAATGGTCGTTATTAAAAATAATTGGGGAATTTTTTTCATCCTTGTTTTTGACATTTTTATCCTCCGTAATATTAAATGCTTATAATATAAATACCCCCGCCAGGAATCGAACCTGGATTACCGGCTCCGGAGGCCGGTGCGTTATCCATTACACCACGGGGGCAGGTTTTTATAAACAGTATTAAAACCGGGAAAAGCTACTATAAAAATTGAAAGATGTCAACCGGAGAATAAATCCGGTTATTTTGTATATAGAAACCCGACCTACTATTACCAGATCTATGATTTAACAATTGTCGGGTGTAAATAATTTTGATTATCAATAATCATATCGCTTCGACGACGCGGTTTGTATTTATCCAGATACCACTTTTGAATCGGGATGTATTTTTTTTGGTATTTTTTTATTATATCGCGGCCATATTTTACATCATCGCGCTGTTGGGCACGATGCAGGACTTCATCAAAGTTAATATCCAAAAATAAGCGATAATCGAAATATTCATCTATCGACTCGCGAAAAAGAAGAGTTCCCTCCACTAAAACAATAGTTTCGTTATCAATATTAAAATGGATATTCTTCGAAAATGTATCCGACTCAAGATCCAAAAGTTTAAGGGTTTTATCGACGTCTTTATTTTTGGCAAGCGGTTCCAGCAGTTCATATTTAATCAATTCAAGATTAAAGGCATTATTGATATAACTTTTGATTTCATCGCTTTCGGCATATCTTAACTTTTTGGGATTGTGAAAATCATCAAGATGTACCAATGCTGTCTTAAAACCTTTGCTTTTCAGATACATCGAAAATGATTCGGTAAAAATAGTTTTTCCCGACGTATCCACTCCATTTATTCCGATAATACAGGCGCGGTTGGGTCTAATCTTATTAATTTCATGTTCTATTTCACAAAACAGATCGTTTTGACAAACAAAGTCCAAAATCTGTTTGGGATTGTCGGCGACATAATTAACGCAGTCCATTTTATGATGGCCATATCCGTAAGCCACTCTAATAAAAGGTATCTTATTATCTTCTGCCGCTTTTAAATCATGAATCTGATCCCCCACCAGAAGGACGCAGGTCGGTTTTGTTTCATTGATAATTTCGCGAATCAATTCACTTTTTGATTTTTTCGAATCGTACCCACGGATAATATCAATATACCGACCTATATCACAGGAGGATAAAACTAATTTGATATACTCCAAACTTGAATTAGAACATATAGCCAGAGAGTAACCACTTGTATGTAATTCCTCTAAAACGTCTTTAATACCGTTATATAATTCGCCATCCTGAGGAATCAATCTTCTTTCGTAAAATCGAAGTTTCTCCCTAAACCGGTTAATTTCTGTCTCAGATATTTCCGGGAACATGAGTCGACAGAAATCTGCCGATGTTTCACCGATCAGTGATTGTATTCTATCGACATCGGTTAATTGCAGGTTCATATCGGACGACGCCGAAATTATCGCTTTGGTCAGAGTAGTTTCGGTTTTATAAATGGTCCCATCGAGATCAAAAATGATTAACTTCCCGCTCATTACATCGATTCGATTTTAATTCTCTACACTTTTACATCAAGCCACTGGCCGCGGCGGTAGTAGAAGTAGAATGAAACACAGGCGATAATCATTGAGCCGCTCAATGTCCACCAGATTGCATTTTGACCATAACCCAAGATATGGGTTACAATATAAATAACCGGAACCTGAATCACCCAGGCCTGGCCGGCGTTGACAATCATGGCCGGGGTATTCAGACCGACACCGGTATAAATCTGCTCCATCATCAGAAAGGCACCGATAAACGGAAAACCGATGGCGAAAATACGCATCAATGTTACACCATACTGGATTGTTTCCGGATTATCAAAATATAAACTCAGAACCGAACGGGCGAATGTTACAATTATCAACCCAAGCCCGACCATAATTCCCAGCGACAGCAGGATCGCCTGGTCGGCAGTTTTTTTGGCGCGTTCTTTTTTAAGCCCGCCGAGATTGTGACCTATCAATGAAGCCAAACCCAGTCCGATACCAACCAGAATCGAAATTCCAATCGCCGAGACCTGCATCCCGACACCGTACGCCGCAACTACCGAATTACCGAAGACAGCAATCATGGGCATAATAACCAATCTCGAGCCGGAGAATGACATCTCTCCCAGCCATGTCGGGACACCGATTTTAACTATTTTGAAGGCGGTTTTCAGCGACATCGGAACTTTACTACGAAGGTGCAAACGGACATTGGTTACGCCGGTGTAGAATATTACTACCCCTGTAATAAATGTTAAGGTATACGAAACAACCGATGCGACCGCGGCGCCCATTACCCCCATTGCGGGGAAACCGAGCCATCCAAATATAAAAAGCGGATCGAGTATTAAATTCAGTATCGTCGAACAGAGCATGAAGGCCATGGCCATCTGGGGATTAGCCACCCCGCGCATGGCGGTATAAACCGAATAGGTCGCCAGCGAAAACCCCATCCCCAAAAACATAACTTTGCCGTAATCAACGCACAGGGTAATTGTCTCACCCCGAGCGCCGGCAAAATAGACTATTTTATCTACAAGGAAATATCCAATTAAGCCGAGAAGCATCCCGGTCACCCATTTTAATATAAATGTCTCTTTGATGGCCGTCTCGGCACTGTCGTAATCTTTTTCACCGTAGCGGCGCGAAATAATCGCCACCGAGCCGGGGCCAACCAGGCTATTGAATGAGAAAAAGACCCATGAAATATTGGCGAAAATCGTCACGGCGGCAACCGCCGTCTCTTTCTGCGGCAGACGGGCCAGCCACCACATATCGACCATGTGATAAATATGATTGACCATGAAGCCGACCATCGATGGAATACCCATCTTTAGAATCGACTGAATAATCGAACCTTCGGTATAGTCTGCTTTCTTTTTATCTTTCTTTGCTATCGTTTCGGTCATACCTACCAATCCGTCCGGAAAAGTATTAATATACTATATTTTGTAGGAATAGTTTCGGTTATTTTACAAAAGGGATGGTCAGCGGTCCATGGGGTAATACTGCAATTTTTGGTTTGTAACCAAGTTGTTTGACTTTCGATATAATCGTGGATTGTATATTATCGATTTTTGTCATTTGGCATTTTTGTATAGAGCCGGCATCAAGCGAAGAATACACCAGAACTTCGGCTTTCTTTAGAATATTACCGAGTTTCTGCGCCTGCCAGCGATCCATCTTTGTAAATTCAGGATCGGATAACATTTTCATAAGTGCATCAAGATCTGGCCGGGAACTCATTATCTCGGCGAAATTACCATCCTCAGGGATACCATTGATACATTCCGAGGCTACAATTATTGTCCCGCCTTTCTCGACAATCAACGCGGCCGCCGCGATACCTTTGACCGTCTGATAAAGATTTTGATCCAGCGGATAGCCCGAATTAGTGGTGATTACAATCGGGAACTTGTGCTTCAGTTCAATCATTGCCGCCCCGGCCACCTCGGCGCATCCAATCCGATGCGCCTCGATATAATCACCGGAAAAAATATGGGTGATTTCTTTTTGGGAATTAAGTACCACGTTAATCATAAAGTCGGGAGGCGCCATCGCGACTACATCACGCGCGGCCATCTGCTGGGGATTACTTTCGAGAATTCCATAATCCGATTCGGGATGGCCGATAATATCGAAGGAATGAAAAACATCAATCGTATCGAGTCCGCATACACCGGGACAGACAGCTTTGGGACCACCGGAAAAGCCGGCAAAAAAATGTGGCTCTATAAAACCAAGAATTATCTTTTTAGGAGATTCCAAATAGTAGCGGTTAATCGACACCGGTATACTTTCTTTGGTAATACCGAGTTTTTTAAGTGCACCGATATCAGAAGCATCATGACAGATGACTTCGTAGTTATTGACAATATCCCGACCCAAAAAATCAACCAGCGCCTTTTGATTCATCGGCCGATGCGAACCGGTGCCAATTAAAACGGTAACATTGGATGGATCCAGTTTACAATAATCAACGATAGCCGGAATCAGTAGACGATTCGGAACCGGTCGGGTGTTGTCGGCGGTGACAATCACGACCATATCATCGGGGGAAATTATAGCTTTTAAATCATGCGTCCCAATCGGCGAGGAAACCGATTCGAGAAAAGCCTGCGAAAACGATTCAATTATCGGATATTCGCGCGGTTCGATTATGGTCCAGTCGGCGAGAGATTCATCAAGGGTCAAATCGAGTCCGTGACGACCGTAATCAAGACGGACAGTTGAATGTTTTTTACTCATCTAAAAAATGTAATTATTATGGCCACCCAGACAATACCGACAGCGATAATTCCGTGGGGACGGTCCTTGCCGATTATCAGGGCCAGCGCCGAATACACCAAACCGACACCGAGCCGGGTGGTCAGTTTTGACAACGCCGAAATATTCAAAGCATCACCAATGAGTAAAATCCCCGATACTATCAGGGCGATATATATCAACCAGACCAGTTTGGTCGAACGTGATTTGGTTGTTTCGGTGGTTTCATTTGTATTCATCCATAAACCTCATAATTCCTTTACGCACCGCGCGTCCAATTCGATTTTGGAACTCTTTGTTTTTAAGCAAACTCTCCTGCTCAGGAAGTATAAGAAATGCGCATTCCAAAAGCACGGCCGGATATTGTGTTGGACGATTAACCGCGAGGTTACCGTAATACAACCCATGATCATTCAGACCGGTCGCTTTCAGCATCTCGTCATGTATCGCTTTGGCCAGATCAATCGAGTGAAGATGATAATAATATGTGGAAGTCCCGTTATTTTCAAGCGGATTGACACCATCGGGAAGCGCATTATTATGCACCGACACAAACAGATCGGCATTTACTTTTTTAGCGATTGCGGGACGGTCATAAAGCGGCAGAGCCGACATATCTTCACGAGTCATTATTACCGTGGCACCATGTTTCTCCAAATCACGCTTTACAACTTTGGCGATTTCTAGATTTATCTCCGATTCTTTTAATCCTGTCGGGCCGATCGCGCCCGGATCGGGCGAATGCCCCGGATCAACCACAACAACCATACCATTAAGTTGTCCATAGTATTGCGGCGACTTATTAATCTTCAACTTTAAGACATTGCCTTCATAAAAACAATCGTACCCCCATATCGGTCGGTTGGTTTTGACCGTCAGACAATATAGGTTCGGCTCCGGCTGCGACCAGTAAGCATAGTCAATATAATCGTCGTCGAAATCATAACGTAACCAATCGGTATCCGAGTTGGCGCCATAAATAGATATTTTAATGGTGTACTTGTCTTCTTCGATAACCTGATATGGATGTTTTTCTGTTAATGGAAACGTAATCGTTACATTGTTATCATTCGAATAAGTTCGAAGCGAATGGAGATACGACATCGGCGGTGGGTAACCGATATCAAGAAACTTGATCGAGTTAACATTTACCCACCCGTACTGAGTCCGGGATAGTTTTAATTTAAGCCACTCCCCGGCTCGTCCAACCGCCAGCGCCTTGACATCTTCCGGCTGAAAAATCGTAAGATAACCTTTCCGCGGCCCGACCCGCATGATTTGTACCGAATCGGTAAATTGCACCATACGAGGATAATCGGATGGATTAATACTAATGAAATAACCGGAGCTGTCGAGTATGTTTTTTTCCTCCAGTTGTAAAAGCGAAAGTGCGTCAACAAAATTAATTCGTTCGGTCGGGATATCAAAAAGATCGTGTAGAGTTGGCGCCTGCAGATGATAACAAATTCGGGTCGAGTCGGGAATTGAACGGCTGCCTATCGCAACAAAACCGCTATAATAGCCGCTTATTTTTAAAGATTCGGGAACCTCACCGACGCCAAAAACCGATTCGCCCCAATACGGTTGCACCCTCGGCGGCATCTCGACCATCGGGATGGAATCATCATATCCCGGAATTGAGCACCATGCACGGCAGCAGGGTGTCCCCTGAAATTCGATTTGTAATAAGTCACCATCGGATAAGACCAGATTACTCGAACTGTCCTTCCAGTCGGTTATAGATAATTTATCATAGTCGAATGATTCGCGGGGTTTCGGGACAACGACTGTTCGGATATAAAAGGAAGTATCATTTTCGTTTATCGCGCGGATATTAAAATCAAAAGGTCCCGGCTGAAGCGGCAGGAAGGCCATAAAACCGCCGCTTTTAAACACATCAACCGATTTATCATTGATAACCAGATCGGAGCCGGGCGTTACCGAGCCGAATATAAATGTCGAGTCAACCGCACCGATATGTGCCCCTCCTCGGGGATAGATAACATTTATCTCTGGCGTTTCAGCCGATGTACTTATGGCGCAAATGCCAAATAATATTATCAATACAAATGTTCGAATCGATTTAATCATTCAGATAGACTTTCCTTATTATCGGGCCGCCGATAATATCTTCATCAACATAAATATTATCAACATTATATTTTATTCCATCGGCAATATCTTCCTTAAGTAACAGCGGACCATCAAGATCAAACAGATCGGCCAGCGATGAAAGATAAACCGAGGAAGCGATACTAACCGACGATTCTATCATGCATCCCAGCATAACTTTCTTTTTATCCTTTTTTGCCTGCCGCGCCAGCTTGACCGCCTCGACTATCCCCCCGGTTTTGGCCATCTTGATATTGATACCATCGATATGCTCTGAATATAAATTATAGTCATCAAGAGTATTGAGTCCCTCATCGAGAAGAAAACTAACATTGCCGCATTTCTTGAGATATTTCCATTCGCGGACAAACTCTACTCCAGTAGGCTGTTCGACAATATTGACACCCAACCTGGAGGCGTAGTAAATCATCTTCTCCGCCTTTTCGAGCGACCAGCCACCGTTGGCATCGATTCGGAAATTTTTCCCGGAAATACGTTTAAGTCGCTCCATCAGGATTTCGTCGCCATCCACTCCCATCTTTATCTTTATAATTGGATACGGAGAACCGGTGATTTCGTCATACATTTTATCCGGGTCATCGATACTGACAGTGTAGGAGGTGTTGATTTTTGAAGGTTCCTCCAGTCCTATAATCTGCCACGGATAAATTTTGTTTTTGTATGACAATTCGTGCAGAACAGCACCGATAAGACCTGCTTTGGAGACGCGATTGATATCGAGACCGTTTATCTCTTCCAGATTTTCCGGTAACAACTTGTTTTGGGATAGAAAATAGTCGATTCCTGTTTCGAGGTCATTTTTGATTTCATCCTCTTTGGGGCCGTAGTACACCGAGCCTGATGACTCGCCGAAAGATCGATTGTTAATTGAAATAAAATGATTCTTTTTAACCTTGGCTTCGCCATAAGCAACCCGAAACGGTCGCTTTAATTTCAACTCGATGGGGAAAATACGAACGTTTATACTATTACCCTCCGCGCCTCGATAAATGTTTCAAATAAATCGGGACGGAAATTTTTTGCTTTCGGATTTAACGAATTTATAGCCACGCCACCCTCGGCCAGCGAGGCATGTATTATACGATATTTATCGATAGCAATTGCGACATGCCCGGGAAAAAACAATAAGTCGCCGCATTGGATATGGTCGCGGTTTACTCTATTCCCTTTTTTCATTTGATCTTTGCTGTCACGCGGGAGAATAATACCAAACCGGCTGTAAACCGATTGCACCAATCCGGAGCAGTCAAAACCGAATGTAGAAACACCGCCCCATAAATACGGTATCCCCAGAAATTTTTTGGCCTCATTAATTATTTGCCGGGGATAAAAATCTTTGGACGGAGCTTTTAAAATCGGCGTTATGTTTTTAAGTGCGATTTTGTATTTATCGCCGTCGGGTGTTGTGAATATTCCATAATTACCGTTTTTTTTGATAATGTCTATCCGCGTACCATAGAGTAAAAAGTTTACCCGATTATCCGGATTCTTATCGACAACAGTTATTTTGGCAGTTTTCGAAATAACGATATAATTCAGTTTCTTTTTATACGTCGTGAGTTTGAGTTTACTAAAAAGGGTAACCGCACGATGGTCAACCCATCCGAAGTAACCGTCGTTTTGGGTGGCTTTCAGATATCCTTTTTGTACTCGGCCAATTTCGACCGGCAAACCGAAAAGTAACTGGCTTTTTCGCCCGGAGCGAAATGAGGGTTTGTCTCTCAGATCAGTGATTATTCGGTTTATTATTCCGTAACGCATAATTGTAAATAATGAGATTTTTGTTTAAATAAGACAATATAAAAAATGCGTCAGGTCACAATCCCGCCTGACGGCGGAATCACGACCTGACGCAACGATTGAACTTGTGTTGTCGGTTACTTATTTAAATCGGCGACTCCTTTTTCTATCCAAGAAAGTGCTTTTTTAATGTTCTCGATCGAATTAGCGTATGAAAACCGAAGGTATCCTTCACCGTGAGCGCCAAACGAAGTTCCGGCCAAACCGGCAACACCGTAATTCTCGAGGAAGTATTCCTCGAGCTGTTTTGATGTTTTCCCCAGTTGTTTGGTGTTCGGGAAAACATAAAAAGCACCCAGCGGTTTCCTGCAATCTATACCATCGATGGCATTAAGGCCATCAACAATAACATCGCGACGTTTTTTAAATTCGGCCACCATCTTATTCGACTCATCCTGCGGCCCGGTTATCGCCTCGCCCAAAGCAATCTGGGAAAAGGCTGAGACGCACGAATTGGAGTTGGTCTGCAGGCGTGAAACATGCGCCGCCATCTTTTCATCCATTACGCCATAACCCAGCCGCCAGCCGGTCATAGCGTACGTCTTGGACATACCATCAAGAATAATCGTTCGTTCCGGTATACCGGGAAATTGTGTCACCGACTCGAATTTGGCTTCATAGATAATCCGCGAATAAATCTCATCGGATAAAATCCAGATATCGTTTTCGACCGCAATACGCGCAATTTCCTTGAGGTCGTCATGCGTCAGGACACCACCGGTCGGATTCTGCGGGGAGTTGATTATCATCAGTTTTGTTTTGGGCGTCACCAACTTAGCCAGTTCCTTGACATCCATACGGAAATCGTTTTCCTCACGCAGAGGAATCGGAACCGCTTTGGCACCGACAAAATTGATCAGCGATTCATAGATGGGGAATCCGGGATTGGGATAAATAACCTCGTCGCCCTTATCCACCAAGGCAAAAATCGTAAAAAACATAACCGGCTTGCCGCCGGGGGTAATCACGACCTGCTCCGGCGTTGTTTTTAATCCGCGGGTTTTATTAATCTCATCGGAAATAATCTTCCTAATTTCCGGATACCCGGCCGATGGATTGTAATGCGTGTAGCCGCCGTTGATAGCCTTGGTAGCGGCATCGCAGATATTTTTCGGTGTATCGAAATCGGGTTCGCCGATTTCAAGATGCACCACTTCACGGCCCTGAGCTTCGAGCTGTCGCGCCCGCACCAAAACCTCAAAGGCGGTTTCGGTCCCCAGCCGTTTCATTCTTTCAGCATATTTCATAACAGACTCCAAATCATCTCAAATCGTTAACCCAGCTTTAAAAGCTTTCGCGCCTTGTCGGCGATATATTCTCCGGCAACACCGAATTCCTTAACCAACTGCCATGGCAGTCCCGATTCGCCGAATCGATCCTGCACACCAATCATACCGAACGGAATCGCTTTGCCAATGTTTGCCATCTCATTCATAATTACTCCGGCAATACGATTACCGACGCCGCCTACCTGATGTTCCTCGGCGGTGATAATCGCCTTCGTTTCCTTCGCGGCCTTTATAACCGCTTCAATGTCCATCGGTTTAACCGTATGCATATTGATAACGCGCGTGTTGATATTATAATCGGTCTTGAGTATCCAGGCAGCGCGCAGTGCTTCGGGAGTTTCCGGACCGCAGGAGATAATGGTCAGGTCGTCATCGGTACCGTTGTATTCGGTCGAAAGATTGATATCGAAAGCATCGACAAATTTATCCGCCTCACCTTTGAACTTATAAATATTGGCAACTCCGAATTTGAACGGGGTATCATCCTTCGTTACGATCGGGGTAGCTTCACGCGCGAAACGGATATATTTCGGCCCAACAATATCAAACAACATCGCTTTGGTCATTTTTTTAGTCTCGACCGAGTCGGCCGGTACACCGACATTCATGTTCGGGAGACCGCATATCTGGAACAGCGCTTCCAACTCCTGATGCGTGGCGCCATCCGGTCCCACCGATACACCGCCGTGCGCACCGACGATAAGCACATTAAAGTCACCGTAACAGACAGACACACGAAGCTGATCGAGGTTACGCGCCGAGGAGAAAACACCGTACGTTCCGAACACCGGGATTTTACCTTCCTTGGCTAATCCGGCGGCGACAGTCGTACCTGCCTGCTCGGCAACACCAACCGATATCCAGCGGTTGGCGCGTTCCGGATGGTTTTTGTAAAACTGTGAAATGGTAATCGAATCGGAAATATCAGCCCCGATACAGACCACCCGTTCATCATCGCCGTACTCATCTAACGCGCGTCCCATCCCCTTACGGGTCGGATCCATATCGACTTTCATTTTATCCTGTTTGTTCCACCAGAAATCGCGGGAGAATTTGGGGAGTTTGTCAGCCAGTTTTTTCTCAACCATCACCTGATGATCGCTTCCAATCTTGAAGAATTTATCAAGATCGAAGGCGTCGGACAGCCCCAGTTCGGCCAGCGCCTTATCCATCTCTTCACGATTCGGCGGTTTGCCGTGCCATCCGGCGATATCTTCCATGAAGCTGACACCCTTACCTTTGATAGTATTGGCTAATATCAATGTCGGTTTATCTTTGGATTGATACGCCTTTTCCAGCGCATCAACGATCTGCTCCATATTGTGGGCATCGATTTCAATAACATCCCAGTTGAAGGCTTTGTACTTATCAACCAGCGGTTCCAGCGGCTGCACTGTTTCGGTTTTACCATCGATTTGAAGCATATTCCGGTCAAGAATATTTATAAAATTGTTCAGCTTGAAATTACCGGCTTCCATTGCCGCTTCCCACATGGAACCTTCCTGATGTTCACCGTCGGAAGTTATCGCGAAAACCTTGTGATCTTTCTTGTCAAGTTTGGCCGCAAGAGCCACCCCAATAGCAACCGACATACCCTGCCCGAGTGAGCCGGATGATATCTCGACACCGGCAAGGTCTTTGCGATGTGGATGACCCTGATAGGGTGTGTACAACATACGCAGTTTGGCCAGCTCTTCCCATGGGAAATAGCCGGAGACCGCGAGGCTGATATACAGCGCCGGGGCCTTATGCCCGGCCGACCAGATGATACGGTCGCGGTCTTCCCAGTCGGGTTTGGCCGGGTCGTGTTTAGCCACCTTTAAGTACAACGCGGACAGGATGTCCATCATCGACAATGTCCCGCCCGAGTGTCCGGATTTCGCCGAACAGAGGGACAACATATCAATCCCTCGCATAAAGTTGGCTCGTTCTTTTAATTCATTTATGGAATACTCTTTGCGAATTTTACCGGTTTTTGAATCAATCAGCGGCATGGCACCTCCGAGTTTGTGAAAATTGTAACTTTCTGGGGCAAATATATCAGATTGGGATTGTGTGTCAACCCCTTTTAGGTCAACTTATTGAAGATTTTTTCGACTCTTTTTTTTAGGCTTTCGAGAGACCTGTTATTAAAAACCACGATGTCGGCATGGTTGCGAAGGTCCGAATATTTCAACTGCGCCTTAATCCGCATCAGGGCCTCTTTGGGAGAGTAGCCTTTTTTTATCAGGCGTGATATTTTAACTTTATCACCGGCATGAACCAGAATGGTTTTATCGACTTTTTTATCCCAGCCCCAATCGATTAATAAGGCGGCATCGATTATAACAATATTATATTTACGGGATGCTTCTTTTGACTTGCGGGATAATTCTTTTAGCAAATACGGATGGACGATTTTATTCAACTTATTTTTGTTTTCTTCCGAGGCAAGCGCTATCTCACCTAATTTTCGACGTCTCAATTTACCGGTGGGAGTAAGAATATTATCTCCAAAGGTTTTGGCCAGCTTTTTAAGAACTCTTTGGTCCTTTTCGACGACTTCCTTTCCAATTAAATCGGCCGAGATGATATAGGCTCCCAGCTTTTGAAACAACCGCGCGACCTCGGACTTGCCCGAGCCAATCTGTCCATATATACCAAGAAGCATTATTTCGCATCCAGCCAGTTGTCGCCGAGACCAATATCGGCTATAACCGGAACATTCAGTTTGACCGCTTTCTCCATGCCCGTTTTAACAATCTTCTTCAACTCCTCAAGTTCATCCTTGTGGGCATCGAAAACCAGCTCATCATGCACCTGTAGAAGCATTTTTGATTTCAGCCCGGCCATCTTTTTATGAATGTTAATCATGGCGACTTTTATCATGTCGGCGGCGGTGCCCTGAATCGGCGTGTTGATGGCGGTTCGTTCGGCGAACTGCCGAATCTGATAATTCTTAGCATTGATTTCGGGAAGGTAGCGGATACGATGAAATAATGTCTTGACATATCCATCTTTGCGCGCCGTCTCGATAGTGCTATCCATGTACTTTTTTATTCCGGGGTATCGGGCCATATATGTCTCGATAAACTGTTTCGATTCGCCTAAATCAAGCTCGGTCTGCTGTGACAAACCATATGCGCTGACACCATATATCACGGCGAAGTTAGCCGTTTTGGCGGCGCGTCGCATCTCGGGGGTGATATCTTTCATATCGACACCGTACACCTCTGATGCGGTTCGCGCATGAATATCCTGCCCGCTTTTAAAGGCTTCAATCAGTGTTTTATCTTTGGAGAAATGAGCCAGGATACGAAGTTCGACCTGCGAATAATCAGCCACGAGTAATCTGTAATTTTTATCGCGCGGAATAAATGCTTTACGAATCTGCCGTCCGATTTCGGTTCGCACCGGGATGTTCTGCAAATTGGGATCGGTTGAAGATAACCGTCCGGTAGCGGCAATCGTTTGATTAAACGATGTATGTACGCGGCCGGTTTCGTCATTGACCAACGCCGGGATGGCATCGACATAAGTGCTTTTTAATTTCGAAAGTTGACGATACTCCAGAACCAGTTTTGGCAAAGGATGCCCCTTGGCTAACTCCTCAAGTACTTTCACATCGGTTGAATAACCAGTCTTTTTTGCAGTCTTACCCTGCCTTGGCAGTTTCAAATCTTCAAAAAGAATTTTCGAAAGCTGCTGTGTGGAATTTATATTGAATTCCTGTCCCACCTCGGTATAAATATCTTTGGTAAGCTTATTTAATTGTGTCTCGAGTTCTTTCGACATCCCGGCTAAATAACCACAATCGACCCGAACGCCTTCATTTTCCATCGCCGCCAGAACTTTAATCAGCGGCATTTCGATATTGTAGTACAACTCGTGAACGTTGTTTTTTTTCAATCGAGGGCCGAGAATCTCATACAAACGAAATGTAAAATCGGCGTCCTCGGCGGCATAAAAAACCGCCTTGTCAACATCGACAGTGGCAAACGATTTTTGTTTTTTACCACTCCCGATTAAATCGGAAATCGGCTGCATCCGGTAATTCAGATGTTCCAAAGCGAGCGCATCGAGACCATGACGCCCCGATGGATTTAGAACATACGACGCCAGCATGGTATCGAAAGCAACCGGTTCGATATCGAGTCCGGCATAATTGAGAACCTCGAGGTCATATTTTATATTCTGCCCGACCTTATTGATTTTTTTATCCGAGAGGAATTTCGATAATATCTTTAAGGCCTCATCTTTGGGGATATTCCGTTTTTCATTATCGTGGCCAATTGGAATATAGTAAGCCTGACCCGCTTTGGCGCACAACGACACCCCGACCAGATCGGCTTTGTGGGCATTTAGCGAGGTGGTCTCGGTATCGACCGCGATTTCTTTTTTGGTCGAGAGTTTTTTAATTATTTTTTTCAGGTCGGCGATATTGTCAATGCAAGTGTATCTGGCTTTGGAATCTTTCTCCCCGGCCAATGGAGGTGAATCGAGTTTGAGATCGAGCACGCCGGTTTGTTTGGCCAGCTCATCGGTCAAGCGATAGAATTCCATCTCCATAAAAAATTTCCTGGCTTTGTTAAAATCGATATCGATCCATTTGATATCTTTCATCGAGCAGTCGATCGGGACTGACGTATCAATAGTTACCAGTTTACGCGATAGTTCGGCCTTGTCTTTGTTGTCGAGTAGTTTCTGTCGAGTACCCTTAGCCTTGATTTCATCCGCTTTTTGAAGCAGGTTATCGAGATTACCAAACTGGGATAATAATGTGATAGCCGTCTTCGGCCCAATACCGGGAACACCGGGGACATTATCCGATGAGTCCCCCATCAGCGCCAGCATATCGATAACTTTCTCCGGAGGGACACCGAATTTCTCCTCGACACCCTTGCTGTCCATTTTAACCGGTGGAGCCGAACCTTTTTGCGGATTGTAGATTTTTACATTATCCGACACCAGTTGGAACATATCTTTGTCGCCCGACACAATCCAGACATCCATCTTCTGTTTCTCACCGCATTTGGCCAGCGTCCCGATAACGTCGTCAGCCTCGTAACCTTCCTTTTCGAGAGTCGGAAGGTCCAACGCTTCGGTTGCCTGTCTGATACGTGGTAATTGCAGGACTAAATCCTCGGGCATTTTTTCACGAGTCGCTTTATATTCAGCATACATCTTATGACGAAATGTCGGTTCTTTGGTGTCGAACACAATCGCCAGATAGTCCGGTTTTTCCTCACGGATAATTTTTAAAAGGGAATTAACAAATCCGAATGTTGCCGAGGTATTCTCCCCTTTGGAATTAATCAACGGGTTGCGCATAAAGGCGAAATGGGCACGGTAAAATATAGCGGAACCGTCAACCAGATACAGGCTTTTGCCTTTCATCGATACAAACCTTCCTTCTCGATAAAAATACGCACATCATCCGGGACCAAATAGCGTATCGATCGGCCACTTTTTATACGCTGGCGAATTAGAGTCGATGAGACTTCCACCAAAGGCATCTCGAAATAGCTTATAACATCATTCCATCCTGAATTGTTTAGTTTGGCATTATATCCGGGTCGCCCGCCGACCAGAATTTTTATTTTTTTGATTAACTCATCCGGTTTGTACCATAGATCGAACGATTCGATATTATCGGCGCCCAGTATTAAATGCCACTCTACATTGGGATATTTTTTCCTGAGAAGTTTGACAAGTTCCAGTGTATAACCGGGGCCATTGAGTTCTTTTTCAAGGTCACTGACTAAAAAATAATCATTGTTTACTATGGCCAAGTCGGTCATCTGTAACCGATTTTCAAACGAGGCGACCGGTTTCTCTTTTCGATGCGGCGGATTAAAACTGACAATAAATAAAACACCTTCAAGCGCGAAAGCCTCTCGTGCCTGCTCGGCTAAAGTCAGATGTCCGGAATGTATCGGATCAAACAGCCCCCCCATAATCCCCCAGCGGCCGCCTTTATCAGGACTCGTCGGAGACATCCACCGTTTCCATCTGAAGAGAAACCTTGCCGATATACTCGTCGGCTTCCGGGATTAACTCATGTTCGGGATAAATAGTTTTGAACTGACTGAATTTTTCAAGGGCGCTGCTGTATTCTGACAATTTAAACTCGGACTCGGCTAATTTAAACAACGCCAGCGGAGCGTAATCGGTATCGGTGTAATTGTCTATGACATATTGGAAATATATTTCCGCGGCTTTAAAATCATACATTTTAAAATACAAAATACCGTTTTCATATTCCTTGCGCGCCAGCTTGGTATAACCTTCCCGTATATCATCGCGTGCATCCTGCGCCAGCGGCGAGTCCGGATTTTCAAGAATAAAATCTTCCAGCACCAGAATTGCCTTTTTTAAATCTTCCTGATCCAGCGCGTAATTCTTGGGTGTATTTTTATAAAAGCAAACACCGGCCAAATACTGTGCATGATCGGCATAATCCGACATCGGGTAGTTGGTCATCAACCTTTGAAACTCAACCGCCGCCAGTTCATATTCCTTGTTGTTCAAATAAGACATTCCCAGATAAAACTGCGCCGTATCAACCACAGTAGCGCCGGGATAATTAAAAATAACCCGCTGAAAACCTTCAACCGCTTTTAAATAATGTTCTTTGTCGTATTCTTTTTTAGCGGATGCAAATTGCTCGTCGGCAGTTGCGTACGGATTCAATTTCGGCCCGCCGCATCCAGCTATCAAACAAATCGCGGTAAACATCAGTGCTGTAATAATAAGTTTTGTTTTCAAACCCGGTATCGCTCCTTAAGCATTTTATAATTTTCCATAACTTTGTTTAAGTATGTACTCGGTAGCGGTTTATCCTCACGCATCCGATGTCTTAATTCCGTCTCTCCAACATTGTAGGACATAACCGCTGTTCGAACATCCTTAAATTTTAATATCATTTCAAACAGGTGGCGCGAACCCATCTGAATATTTACATCGGGCTGCATCAACATTTCCGAACCTTCCCACTCCATATCCATCTTGCCAGCAAGACTTTTACCGACAAATGGACGAATCTGCATCAATCCCCGTGCCCCCATAGATGAGACCTGTTTACGTTTAAACGACGACTCGGTCAGGATAAGCGCCATTAAAAACATCGGATCGTAATCATATTTGTCGCATTCGGAGAATATCACCTCGGCCAATTGATGTTTTTCTTCGTCGGTAAAACCTATTTGAAAATCATTAATTACCTGAAATATCTCAAGTTTTTCTTCAAGTTCACTGATGCGCTGTCTTTGATGCGTAAGCTGGTTTTCAAGATCGAATTTTTCACGCACCAGATAGATAATCAAAACCGATTGCGACAGGTAAATCAATACGAACAGAATTGCGACCGGTCGCGAAAGGAATATTCCTAACCTGTTGTATTCAAACATAACTACCTGCCATCAACCCTGGCCACCAGGTCATACCCTTCGGCCATTATTATTCTACAATTCACAATATCCCCCCTTTTTAGATTATCTCCCCGCGCAAAAACTTCCTGATCTATTTCCGGACAATCTCCTTCGGTTCGACCGACCGCCGTCTCATTCTGTTTTACATTATCAATTATAATCTTTTGATTTGAGTCTATCAAGGCAATATTTTTTTCGAATGCTATCTTTTGTTGAAGCGACATCAGAATATCCAGACGTTCCTCGGCGATATCTTCCGGCACCTGATTTTTGAATTTATATGCGGGCGTCCCTTCTTCGGGCGAATATTTAAAAACACCCAATCTGTCAAATCGAATGTCTTTTATAACATCATGTAATTCCTCGAATTCAGATTCGGTTTCGCCCGGCAGTCCGGCGATAAAGGTGGTTCTTATAATATTATTCGGCGAGGCATCTTTTATTTTTTCGATTACTTTTTCTATCTGAGAGCGACTTACCCGTCGATTCATACTTTTCAGTATTTTATCGCTGATATGCTGAAGCGGAATATCAAAATAACCGAGGACTTTTTCAGATTGGGTCATATAATCTATCAGACGGTCGCTGACCATCTCCGGATGCAGATACATAAGTCTGATCCATTCAATACCGTTTATTTTTTCAAGTTCCACCAGGAGTTTGACAACATTGGTTAAATCGTCAAAATCGCGCCCATAACCGGTTCCCTCCTGCGAGACGAGAATTATCTCTTTTTTGCCGTTTTCGGCCAGAAGTTTCGCCTCGGACAAAATATCGTTAAGCGGGCGACTGCGGTAGTGTCCCCGGATCGAAGGTATCGCGCAATAGGCGCAGCGGCGATCGCAACCTTCGGCGATTTTAAGGTATTCATATGGATATTGCTGATCTATATAACGAGTCTCACCGACAAGGAAATTAAGCTCTTTATAACCGTCTCTTGAAATTATAGACCGACCGGTTTCCCCTTTATTTATCAATTCGGCTAATTCGTTTATCTTTCCCAATCCGAAGAAACCATCAACACCTTTGATATCTTTTTGAAGTTCATCGGCGTAGCGCTGAGCAAGACATCCGGTTACATACAAGCGTTCTATTTTACCGTCGTTTTTCATTTTTTCGAAATACAGAATTTCCTCGATTGATTCTTCTTTGGCGGGAAGAATAAAGCCGCAGGTATTAACTATAACGATTTCGGCGTCCTCGGGATTTAGGGTAATCTTATGCCCCATCGAAATTAATTCTCCCGCCAGAAAATCGCCGTCCACATCGTTTTTCGGGCAACCCAGTTTTTTAATAAAAAATTTCATGGCGGTTACGGAAGGGTGATTACCTCGACCGAGTCGGGGAGATTTATTTTGAATATATCAACATCCAATGAATCGGAAATTGTTTCGGACAGAATATCGACTTGATTTAAATCATTGTTTAAATCGTAATATTGGATGCACGAAAGATGGGCATTTTTTAAATAGATTCTCATATTATCGGGTAAAGATTCGTCGTCTGTTGTTTTTTTCAGCAGGTTATAGATCGAGTCTTTCTCGATGGCTGTGGTGGTGTAATATTTATCCAGATTTTTTATAAAGGCCAGACGGTTTTCGACTATTTCTTCCTCATCGGGACAACGTTTGGTCGCCTGGTTATTGGCCGCGGAATACTCCCAGATACAATCTCCGTCATACAGATATATATCATCATTCAGGCGCGCGAAATATCGGCTGTCGTTGGCGATATAAATTTCGCTATAAGCGCTGTCGATTTCATCGAAGATATCCGATTCGATCGTGATTAAAATATCAAACGTGACCATCACGGCCGAACCGAGTTCAGTCTTGATTTTATTGAAAGTATCATCGGAGGATATCCGGTTATTGCTTTCAGTAGAATTACCAACAGCAACAGTAACCGCCAGAGCGGTGGAACCGATCAGCCATATCAGGGCCGACAGAATAATCCTGTGCACTGTTTTATTCATAAGCTTTTATTTATACGTAAATAAGAGCTACGGGTTCGGATCGGTTAGTGAGCGCGAAGCAAGCAGGTTTTCCAGATACGAAATATCAACCAGAACATCGCGCGCCTTACTTCCGTCGTAAGGGCCGACAATACCGGCATCTTCAAGACTATCTATCAGCCGCGCCGCCCGCTGGTAGCCGATTCCCAGTTTACGTTGTAAAAGCGATACCGAACCCTGCTTGTGACGGATAACAGTCTGCGCCGCCTCGACAAAAAGCGGATCATCCAAATCGACATTGTCCGCAGGATCATCATCATCTTCCCGGCTTTCGGTTTCCGCCTTTTCTGCCGTCGGGAACTGCTCTTTTATGAAATTAACTATGTTCTCGGTTTCTTTGCCGGAAATAAATGCACCGTGTGTTCGTAAAGGTTCAGGCTGGCCCGGTTGAACAAAAAGCATGTCGCCATTGCCAAGAAGTTTTTCGGCGCCGTTGGTATCGATAATCGTGCGCGAGTCAACTTTGGTCGCCACCTGAAATGCGAGACGGGCCGAGAAGTTGGCTTTAATCAGCCCGGTGATAACATCAACCGAAGGTCGCTGGGTGGCCAGAATTAGGTGAATCCCGACCGCCCGCGCCATCTGCGCCAGACGGGTTATAAGCATCTCAATTCGCGATGATGATGCCGCCATCATCATGTCGGCCAGTTCATCAACGATTATCACGATATATGGTAATTTTTCCTCCGGCTTTTTCTGACGGGAATTAAACTCCTGGATGTTACGAACCGATTGAGAGGCCAATTTTTTATACCGATTTTCCATCTCGACCACCGCATCGGACAGGACTTTCTCGGCCCGCTTAGCATTGGTTACGACCGGACGGCCCAGATAAGGAATTCCGGCATAAACCGACAACTCGAGCATCTTGGGATCGATAAAAATAAATTTCAACTCATCCGGGTGCATGCGATACATTAATGATGTAATAATTCCGTTAATACAAACCGACTTGCCGGAACCGGTTGCCCCGGCGACCAACAGATGCGGCATCCTGGCCAGATCGGCAACGAATGGTTTGCCGGAGATAGTTTTACCCAGTGCAAGCGGTAATTTGATGCGTCCATCGGAATAGGCATCCGACCCGACAATACTTCGGATATGAACCAGACGCGCCTTACGGTTTGGTATCTCAACGCCAACCGCCGCTTTGCCGGGTATCGGAGCCACGATTCGAATCCGTTTGGCCTGCAATGCCAGCGCGAGATCATCGGAGAGGTTTAATATCTGGTTGACCTTCACCCCTGCGGCCGGTTTAAATTCAAATCTGGTAATCACCGGCCCGGGATATTTTTCGATTGCTCCGTTAATTTTTACACCGAATGTTTCAAGTGTATCTTTAAGTGCCCGGGCGGTGAAGGCAAGTTCTTCCGGATTAACCGCCGGACCTTCATCCTTACTTTCTTCAAGTAAATCAAGTCCCGGAAATATATAATCTTTGGTCTCGCGTCCCACAGGAGCGACAGTCTTTTTGATTGTTAATATTTTCTGTTTTTGCTTTTTGGCAGACGGCTTTTTATTAGGTTTGGGTTTGTTATCAATTTTGTTTTCATCCGGGTCCGGTGGCAAATCGACATCGATAGCATCTAATTCATCCTGAAACGACCTGTTATCGGTATCGTAATCAACTTCAGTTCTCTTTTCTGTGTAGAAAATATTCTTAATCAATTTCGGTATTTTGCCCAATACACGTTTCAGGAAAAAGCCGAACCGTTCCCAATCGATTTTTATTGCCCCGCCGATATGTTTTCTTAAAATAGGATAGCGATAGCCGAGAAGCACCATCGAGATAATAACACCGACACCCAATAATATCACCGAACCGGTCTCACCGATTATTCTGACAATCAGCAATGTTAAATGATATAAAATGTAGCCGCCATAAGCCCCGGCGAATCCAGGTCCACCCCGTAATGTTTCAAGAATAAAAACATCGGCAATCATTGTAATTAGCACCCCGGCTGTCAGTGCAAACCATAACGCCGGACTGATTTTTGAGCGCCATTCGACATTCAGATACAAGAGTCCCGGCAGGACGAGTAAAAACGGTAAAAATATGGATAGCCATCCGAAAAAGAAGAACAGGACATAAGATGTATAAGCCCCGACTATTCCGACCTGGTTTCGGAAACTTATCGAGAACGGATTATCATCCAGTCTGATTCTCCGGTCATCCCATCCGGTATGAGTCACCAAAGAGACCAGAATAAGTATTGAAAACAGAATCAGGAGTATTCCCAAAAGTTTTCTTTTTCTGCCGTCGGAATCCTTTTTCGCTCGTCTTTTAGCCATTTGTTTAATCCGTTTTAATAAGTATCAAATTACCTTGCAAGTGTTTTGCGGTCAACCAAAAATGGAAAAAGGCAGAGAATAATTTCTCTGCCTTCACCAAAAATAAAACTGACAGGACGTTACTTCTTTACGGCTTCCTTCAAAGCTTTACCGGCACGGAAGTGCGGAACCTTGGTCGCCGGGATATTAATCTTTTCGCCGGTCTGCGGATTGTGTCCTACACGAGCTTTTCTCTTGGAAACCGTGAAGGTACCAAAACCGACAAAACTTACTCTTTTGCCCCGCTTCAAATTTGTGGTTACTCCCTCGAAGAAGCTCTGCAGAGCATCCGACGCCTGGCGTTTGTTGATACTGGCATCCTTGGCAATTCGGGCAATCATCTCTTCTTTGGTCATAGCAATATTCCCTTATGCTAGAAAGTTAAAGGTTTAAAACATGTTTACAGAAAAAAACAGCCTTTTTGAAAACCTTGTCAACTAAAAAAATATTCAAAATATTAAAAAAAGCCCTATTTTCAGGGCTTTACAGGCTTTTTTATAAATATTTGTTTAGAAAAATGCGTCGCGTATGCCTGATTCCGATTTTTCGAACTTGATATCCGGTATCGATATTATGTTTATCCTGAAATAATAACCGCGATTGGAACCGTCGGGCACCCAGTAAAAATGCCCTTCCCAGCAATGCAGGTTCTTTCTGACTTCAATTCGCCGCGAAACAGTGACATCGCGGACGATATCATAACTCTGCGAATAACTCAATTCTATACTCGAAGTCAGATTAAGATTAACATCAAAACTGACCGAATGTAATTTACTAAATGCTTGTTCCCGACCTGATTCGGAATAATGATGCGAGACCGACAGACTCCAGTTTTGCTTGGATTCCGTGTCGCCGCCATGATGACCTGGTGGAGATGGACGTGACCCGCCATTTTCACTAAGATCGGTCTGCTTTGCCAAAAGCCCCCTCGTCTGGAAACGGGTGGAAATCGAGAAATTCATTAAATAAGGTGAGAAGAATTTTAAATTCTCGGTTCCCGGTTCGTATAGGTCGTGAGTCATACTTGCCGATAGACTGATATTCCTTAGTAACGATGTATGGGCACTGGTTGACAGATACGAAAACTTCTTGCCTTCCGCCTCGAAATTATAACTGACCGAACTGCTGACCGACAGCAGGTCAATCTTACGGGTAGTCTCCCCCGACTTCACTTTAGCCTGAAAAAGCTGCCCCAATGATAAAGACATCGCCTGCGATTTGGATCCGCCCCCGCCGGTTCCGGTGTAACTTTTTATATCATCATGCCGTGTAATTTCGGGTGTCCAGGAATATCCTATACGCGGCGTGATAACATGCCGTAATCCCTGCAAACCCAGAACATTCATATTAACCGTTCCATACAAATCGGTCGAGGCTGCCATTCCGCCGCTGTACGAGTAGCGTCGATAGCCCTGTGATGCATCAATTCCGGCATCCCGACTTTGATCGGTTTCGAATATTTTATACCATGTCTCGCGGTACTGAAAAGATGGATTAAATTTGAGGTATTTGAATATCGAGAATGACGATGACAGCGAGGTGGTATGGTCAATTGTCATGAACTTTTTCCGACTTCTTTCACCCAGCGTATCGGTCGAACGATAGCTGTAGTTGTTCATATTAACGCCGTATTTAAAGTAAAAATTATGATACCATTTTCTCACGGTCTGACCCGACTCATCTTTTGAGGGTGAACCGAATATCGGTTTTGAGGGAAACGACAGCGAGGCGGTCGGAAGATTGTCGCTACGGGTTTCGGCATCAAGATTAACCGTATGGATAACCTGTGCGCTTAACGATGCGTTGGTCCATCGTTTGGACATCGATATCTGACTGCGGATAGATCGATTAAGACGATCCTCGAGATCGGTCGAGTAATCGGTATAGTAAGATTTGTCCGATAAAAAATTACCGCTGGCGCGAACACTCATGGTCGGCGAGACGGTATGCGAATGAGAGGCGCTTAGCCGCCATCTTTTTGATTTTAGTTCGTTGTATCCGACAAACTGCGAAGTGTTGGCGAATGATCCGGAGATCGAACCGTTTAAAACATATCGTTTAGTATAGCGAAGCTGACTTCGGTAAGTAAACCCAGACTCTTCATAATAATCAATCGCACCGAGAATATCCCAGTAATCCGAGGCGGCCCAGTAGTAACCCACATTTGATATATATCGATTACCGCGTTCGAAATTACCAAATTTAAACGATAAAAAACCGGAATGCCGCGCCTTTTCGACCGGGAAAATATAATACGGGATTATAAACAATGGTAATTTCTCGATATAAAAGACGACTGGTCGCGCGATAAATTTATCATCGCGAATCATCTTCATCTTTTTCGAGCGGAAATGAAAATGCGGCTCCTCCTGATCGCATCCGGTATAGGTACCGTTATCGACAAAATAAATATTCTCCTCTTTTCGATACAGCTCCCCACCGCGATAAAAGGCCTGATCATATTCCGATTTTGATTTATGAATCAGTCCCCTTTCGGTTTCCATTGAATATTCAAGATAAGAGCCGATAATCTGCTCGGAACCGTCCTGCAAAATCACCGGGACATACTGATAATTCGAGTCCACCATAAGTGAATCATCGTAAGCGGTGACGATTTTACCGGAGGTCAGATAGTTAATTCTGTGGGCCGAAAGCGATACCGATTTATTTTCGACATGCGCATTCGCCGTTAAACGAATAGTGGAATCATTAAGCGAATAGCTGATATAATCGCCGGAGTAGCTGACCGTATCCTCTATGTAGGTCGTAATTGTATCCTTATATTTATACTTCCCGCTTAAATACTCACCCTCGGCGCCGCCGATTACCTCGACATGCTGAAGGTTTTCATTCTCCATAAACAATTTAATGGTGTCGCCGGAGACATTGTTTTTGTCAACCATACTGCTATCTTTCGAGGCGGGACTGTAAAACGAATAGGCCTGATCGATTGCGACAATATTATTAAGCTGACCGTCGTCAAGATTAAACTCAATCTCGGTCGCACGAAGTTCGGACAGATCGAATAATGTTGTGTCTGCGTTTGACGGTTCCTTAAAATCACCCTCTGAATTTCCAAAGACATGGATTTGTTTCAACTGCGACTGCTCGCTGGATATGATTAATGTATCACCCTTGATTTTTGAGTCGCGGCGACGAGCGGAAGGATATTCAAGTAGCATCAGGTTATCATCGTCGATATACATAATCGCCCGCCCGGAAAACGATTGTATATCGGAACGATTAATAATCACATTACCGTCGGCATAACCGATTTTATCGATGGAATTTACTGCTACCCGATCAGCATCAATCTGGATCTGGTTGCTGGTGTCTTTATAATTGAGATACACAGTTGGGCGATTGTGCATCCGAAACAGAGACGAATCACGGCTAAACCAAGCGTTGGTACCGACGGCAAGGATTGAATCCTTTATCGAGGAAACCGTAACCGAATCACCATTAGCATCGGCTGTCCGGGCTTTAAGGTCATATATAACGGTGTCACCATAGATGGCATAAAGCGTATCCCAGACATTTACCCTACCAATCAGAATAACGCTTCTGCCTTTTAGCCAGAAAGTACTGTCGGCCACCAGACTGGTCGCACCTATCCGGAAAATACCTTTGGTTACCAGAATCGTATCGGTTTCTATCCCTTTCATAAATTCATAGGTACGGTAGCTTTCCAGATATAGTGTATTATCATCGGCGTCGGATTGTTGAGAGATAAAAGACAAAAGGAATAGTACGGTAAGGTACAGAAGACGGCTATATATTTTTTTAACGTCCGAGTTCATTTTTTACAATCTCGACCAGCTTATCCAGAGAATATGTCAATTTTTCAGGCGAAATGCCACCAATTTGAGCGAAGGTGTCACTTCCACCACCGCGCCCGTCGTTGTTTTCTGTAAACTTTCTGGCGATTAGTGAAGCCTTAATCCCCATATCTTCCGAAACAAAAACAAAAATCCGGTTTTCTGCACTCAATATTGCCACAGCCTTAATCGACTTGCATAAGGCATTACCAAGATTGATTATATCTTTTGTCTCGCGGCGCTCATAAATTTGAGTCACCAGATAAATATTATTTTTTATTTCCGCTATTTCTTTGAGTTTTTCGATTTCAAGGGGTATAAGCTCTTTATTCAAAGATGATATCTCTTGTTTCAAATCAGAAATATAAATCTGAAGCTTATCCACCGCCTCGTCAAAATCAAGGAAATGGCAGGTTAATCGGGATGACAATTTTTCGATAACTTTATGTTTCTGACAATAATCATCAAAGGCGTTTCGACCGCAAAGGAAAATAACTCGAACATGATTACGGATTTTTTCATACCCGATAATTTTTATTAACCCGATTTCACCGCTACTATTGACATGCGTCCCGGCGCAGGCGGTGCATTCGAAATCACCGACCGAGACGATACGATATTGTTTTTTGCCTTTCGGGATTTTTCGCACCGGTAGTCTTTTTAATTCTTCCGGGGAATAAAAACCTGTTGACACAGGCACATTGTCGCGGACTATTTCATTGGCCAGGACTTCGGCCCGGTGTAATGTCTCTTCATCGATCGATTCGGTGTCCAGTTCGATTGTTGATTCCGGCTCACCCAGATGCGCGCTTATTGTGAAAATATCGGCCACCCGGGCAAAGGCCTGCGACAATATATGCTGACCAGTGTGTTTACGCATATTATCAAGCCGCCGCTCTTTATCGATTATCCCCTTTACAGAAGTTCCTTCAGGCGCAGTCCAGTTATCGACCTGATGTATCACCCGATCGTTTTCATCTTTATAAACGGCGATTATTTTTTGATTGTCGAGCAAACCGAGGTCGTACATTTGGCCGCCCGATTCCGGATAAAAAGCGGTTGACTGCAGGATAACTTCATAAATGTTGTCAGTTTTGTTAACCGACTCAACCGTCGATTCGAATTCGAAAAGATAACCGTTTTTTAAATATAGTTTTTCTGTCATACTATAGTTATCCCTTTTTTATTACATTCACCGAATTCGAACCCTCTTTATATTTTTTACACTTATCAGCCCGAAGAGTACAATAAAAACTCCGATACAAATATTATTTTTCGCTAAGATTCAATTCAACCTGTTCCGGCTGGAAACGACCCGGATTAATTTTCCGGTAATCATTTCCAATTATAAGAAGATACCATAATTTCTGTCCGGTTCTGGCCACTGCCGAAATCTGGAATAGTAAAAACTCACCTACAATTCCGAATAATCCCAGTGACAAACCGATTACCCCCAGCGACAGCGATTCCACCGCCATCCAGATTATAAAAAACGGAATCCAGGTTATAATAAAATATTTCACCAATCTAAACATCCTCGGACGGAAATAATCGGCGGCGATTTTTAACATCTCCCCGAATGCCTTGTTCGGAAAGGCGGTTGATGTAGCCCGCGCTATATCAGAGAATGTAGAAGCGGCCAGTAAAATCAGGGTCAATATCAGAAGTTGAATCATCGACATTATTAATGCAGCGGTCCCCAGCAGTCTCCCCCCGATCATACTTATGGCGTTGACCAAAAACATCCCGGCCGGAATCAAAATCAAATAAACCAGCGCCATCAATAATGTAATTTTCAGATGTGTTCCGAAATTCTTTCCGCATTCGGCGTAGAATTCACCCCAGTTTATTTTATCCGATTTTCCCGAAACAATCACATAGTACAACCCACCATTGAGAAACTGCATTAAAGCCAGAAATATTATTCCCCCGATAAAAAGTACCATTATGTATGTCGGAATAAAATTTTCGCTGTGCGACAGCAGTTCCAGAATAACCGACATATCCCAACTTCGCGCGATAGTTTTGGAAAACAACGATTGCGCCAAATCGCTGTTAAAAGTCATATAAAACGGCAGGGTAATTAAAAAAGATAATATCGCCTTTAGGAGATACAGATATAACCACAGCTTTCTTATCTTAAATAAATATCGAAGTTGCTTGATAAGATACATCGGTTACATCCCGCCTATAAAGCTAAAAAACGACTCTATTAAAAACATAAGCCCCGAAGACAGCCTTAATCCAGCGCCGTTATCGCTTTTAAGCGAAATAGAATTATTAAGGAGATTGGCATCTATTGCAATTCTGTTATCGGGATCAACCATTACCGCGCTTGCCGCCGACGAGGTTGTATTAATAATTCGTTCGCAATCGTATGTCGGTGTCCAGCAACCGCTAATTGTATCATTATTATAGAGAACAATATCGTAATCAATCGGAATCGTAAGTTCGCCGCGTCGTTCGATTTCGAAACTTATCTCATAATTAGCCGAATCAATTTCTTTATTTTTAATATTAGAGACACTGTAATCGATTTCGTCGGGATGGCTGATAAGAATTTCCATATTATCGCTTATATCTTCACCGGCGATTTCATTGACCAGATTCAGAAAGTCATCCTGTGTCGGATGTTTAAATCGATACAACTCGAAATACAACTGCCAGAACACCGGCGACAACGAATCGCCGAGCAAATTATCGAATGTCTCCAGCGCCAATGCACCTTTGGAATAAATGGTCGTAAAGTAATCGGTTTCACTCGTAAATGAATAAGTCGGGCTCCCGATGGCGTTAACAGGCGACACGGTTTTTATTAAGGTCCGGAGATTATCCCGTTCGGAAAATTTCATCCCGGCGAAATCAAATAAATTCGCTTCACTTCCCCAATATTCCGCCATAATTTTCTGTGTAAAAAAATTGGTTATCGATTCATCCATCCAGGGTGACTCGACCTGATCGGATGCAACCATCCCGTAGAACCACTGGTGAATCGTCTCGTGCACCACCATCGACTCATAAAAACGAGTCGTCATCGACGAACCCTGCGGCGTATTCAAAAACACAAATCCGGGGTATTCTACTCCTCCAACCGAAACACCGCTAACCATCGCATAAGTAAGATTATCATAAGCATACTGCCCGACATACTTCTCCATATATTCCAGTGTATTCAACACAGCGGTTCTTATTCGATCTATAATCGGCTTTTCATAATCGCGATAATAGATACGTACAACAATTCCGTTATAATCGGTTGAGTCGATTAGATAATACGGTGATATAGCCAGTGCGAAATCAAAAACGGGACCGAATGAATAATGCAGATTCATCAGGGTATCATTAATATCCGATTGTCCCGAAGATCCTGCTGCTGCAACTTTCAAATAATTAGGGACAACCAAATCAACTTCATATAAAAAATAATCGCCAATCGGTTCGGAAAAAGCACCATAGTGCGGATTGTACCAATTACCGTCATTTTTTAATATCGCCGGCATCGGGAACCAGCTGCCAAGTACGTATTCATCATCAGTAAACGACAACCGGTCACCATCGCGCGGAAGATATGTCTTAAAATAAACCTTTACCGTTTTTCCATTGATTGGACCATTATCCTCCGGGATCAACCAACCTTTTGTATATTTATAATTAAAATGTTGTATAAGATTGCTATTATCGAGCAGGACCGAATCGATTAACATTCCCCCCCATGTATTTGTATTATTAAAATCAAATAACATCTGCGGCCTGAATTTGAGATACTCCGTATTTTCCGACGAATATACCTTTGGGAACATCTGACTTTCGAAAGAAGTCAGTATCGGTTCGGGCGGAAGACGGTATTCCATCATGCCTATTATTTGCTTTTTAGTATTGTCCAGTCGCGCCGAAATACGAAGCGTGTCGATTTCGGAAAAGGCACAAAATGGCAATAATAGGAGAGATAAAAAAGAGGCAAGTATCTTAGAGCACATCGTTGACAAGCGAACCGATCCCCTCAATTCTGATTTCGATTCTGTCCCCCGATTGCATCGGACCGATTCCCGAAGGCGTTCCAGTCGATATTAAATCGCCCGGATATAAAGTCATAACCTGCGAAATAAAACCGATAAGCTGTGGAACGGGGAATATCAAATCGGATGTTTTCCCGGACTGGCGAAGGTCGCCGTTCAGATATGACTCCACCTGCAAATCTTCGTACTTGAGTTTATCGACCACCCATGGGCCAACCGGACAGAACGTATCGAATCCTTTTCCCCTTGTCCACTGCACATCCTTTTTCTGGAGATCGCGCGCCGTGACATCATTAACACAGGTAAAACCAAAAATGTAATCTTCAGCCTCGATAGCGGCAACCGCCTTACATTCCCGTCCGACAATAACACCCAGCTCCGCCTCGTAATCGATCCTGCTGGCCATCTCCGGATATACTATTTTCGCCCCGGGTCCGATTAAAGCCGATGGCGGTTTTAAAAATATCACCGGCTCATCGGGTACTTCAGTAGCCGACTGCGATTCCTTGACATGCTCTTTATAATTAAGACCGACACATACGATTTTACTCGGTTCGACCGGCGCCAGAAGTTTGACTTCGGAAGGTTCATAATAGCGCCCGGTCGGTTCATACCCTTCGGCCGGGTTATTCGATATTTTATGTATTCGCCCCTCTTCGAATTTGCCCCACTCGACACCCTCGGCAACTTCAAATCTGACAAATCGTTCCATTAATTCCTCTGTAACTCCTTAAGATGACAATACAATGAAGCCGCATTGGCCGCCGGCGTATATCCGCCCTCGAACAATGAAAGAATACGCCCCTCGGAATATTTTTCGGCAACATCAACTAAAAGTGAGGTCATAGTACCAAACGCCTGTTCGGATAAATCCATCCCGCCCAGGCGGTCATTACGATGTGCATCAAATCCGCATGATATCAGAATAAATTCCGGTTTATAATGCTCCAGCCGGGGGATAATATGCTCCTCGAATTTTCGTATATAAATATCATCGCCGCTTCCCGCGGGCAGTGGTATGTTCAGTGTACAGTTTTCTCCCTCACCTGAGCCGCGCTCGGACGAAGCCCCCGATCCGGGATAAAACGGGTATTGATGCAACGACATATACATCACATCCGAACGTGAATAAAAGCTGTTCTGGGTTCCGTTACCATGATGCACATCCCAGTCGATTATGACCACCCGTTTGAGATGATGATTGACTATTAATGACTCAGCTACAACAGCGACATTATTGATAACGCAAAATCCCATCCCATGATCGAATTCGGCATGATGTCCCGGCGGCCGTCCCGCCAGAAAAATCCGTTTATATCTATTTTCCATTATACTTTCAGCTGCAAAAATCGATGCCGAGGCGGTCTCCCAGGCGGCATCAAAACCGGTCTTACCGGCATAAGTGTCGCCGTCAATATAACCGCCGCCCGATTCGGAAACAGCTTTAACATTATCCAGATAGTCTTTATTGTGGATATTAAAAATACAGTCGGTATTTGTTTTCGATGGAGTCAGCAATTCCAGTTCGGATGCGATATCGGATTTCAAAACATGCTCGACAGCATGCACCATCCGCTCCGCATTTTCCGGGTGACCCATCGGCGCGGGATGCTTTATCTCCTGAATAAGTCTGATTAATGCAACTTTCATACTACAATGAAGTAAAGTGAGCCGGGGCGTAAAGTCAAGGGATTAATATTTTTAAAGCTTTTTCTTTTTCCAGTTACCCTTTCCGAACCAGATCGCCAAAATGATGGCCTTGACAAATGAAGTAATCGTCAGCGACCACCAAACGCCATTAATCCCGATATCAAGCACAAAACAAAAATAGTAAGCCAGCGGAAGTCGAGCGATAGAACCGGGTATCGATACTATCATGGGCGGGATAGTATTCCCCGCGCCGGAAAAAGCACCCTCGATAGATATTTCAATACCCATAAAAATCTGCGACAGACCGAGGATTATCAAATAATCAACGGCGATTTTTATCACCTCCGGATCCGATGAAAATATCCCGGCGATAGTTCTTGGGAAAACGATAAATATAATGGAGATAATAAATGTCTCCGCCACTACGATACTAACTGTCCCCCATGCACATCGGGCGGCCCGTTCCGGTTTTTGTGCACCAAGATTTTGTCCGACCAGAGTCGCGGCGGCCATCGAAAAACCGAAAGTTGTCAAATATGAAAGCGACTCCATCCGATTACCAATTCCCATCGCGGCCCCGGCGACATCACCATAATGATGCACGATTTGAATTATAAACCAGTAAACCAGAATAAAGACAATATTCTGAGTCGAAATCGGAATCCCGATTTTAACGATTTTTTTCATGGCGCTGAGATCCGGTTTATTACGAAACCATCCCGACAGCGGAAAATCCAGCCGGCCTTTGAATACTAAAATCTGAAATATTATAAAAGTAACTGTTACCGCAATCGCGGTTGCCACCGCCGCACCGGTCACACCCATTTCCGGGAATGGCCCCCAGCCGAATATCAGCGCCGGATCGAGGAATATATTAAGAATGGTCCCCGACGAAAAGGCTATCATCGGCGCCTGTGTATCCCCGGAGGCCCTGAATATCGATCCGACATTCTCATTTACAAACAATAATGTAACGATTGCAAAAAATATTCTCAGATAAGGAATACCATATCCCAAAACTTCCGGGCTGACTTTCATGAATTTAAGAATCGACGGAGCCGTCAGGATACCCCCGATTGTAATAATCAAACCGATCCCGATTGCCATCGCCAATCCCTGCCCCGAATAGAACGCTGCCTTGTCGAATTCTTTACCGCCGATAGCACGCGATACCAGGGCTGTCAAACCGGTAACAATAATAGCACTGGTGGCAAAGATGGTCCAGCTGACCACCATCGATGACATCACCGCATCCTGCTGCTGTGTCCCGAGATAACCGACCCAAAAATAGTCGGTGATCGTCATCGCGAATTCCAAAAACATCGATGCAACCACCGGCCAAGCCAGTTTTACGATTGTGGAGTAAATCGGCCCTTCATTGATATTTTTAACTCTGGCCATATTGAAATATTATGGACATCATTTGTCGATTATAGCTGTCGAGTAGGTTCTGCGCAGATAATAATCGGCGTTGAATTCTTCGCCCGTTATTTGATGCAGCATCTCATACCAATCGTACCGTTGCCCCGAAGCAAAACAATTTTGGCCCAATGCATCCGCGACAAATGAACTATCGGAAACCGGCGCACCGGCGGTCAAATTATTCCAAACCTGAGCCGCAGCTACATCGGCAATCAGTTTTCGCTGGACATAAAAAGGACGGTTGACATATGTATCGAGCAGACTCCACCAAACGATGGTATCGGAAAGAGGACAGTGCATAATCCGTTCGAATAATTCGGCGAATACTTCTTCGACCTGCCAGGCATCATTAAGATATAGCCGCTTTTCGAATCGGGCTGCCACCAAACGTGCTCGTGTATCCAGTATTTTAAACCGGTATTTATCCTGCTGTAAACGAGTCGCGAAATCCCGCGGCAGATCAAGATGTTCATTACGCCACTCTTCGGTCGAAATTAAATTGTCGAACATCGATAGTATTAATTCCGAACGCAGGCTGGTTGGGTCGTAACGAAACAGGTAACTCCCTGGCTTCATATTAGCGGCATATATCGCATAAACGGTAGCATAATATAACGAATAAAAAGATTCAATATTACCCGAAGAGTTGGTAACTATACGTATATCATAAGGATAACTAATCGGGAAACAGTACGCCTTTTCGGAAATGACAGTGCTTTCGGGATCGATAAAATATATCGGAAGTTTGTTGATATCGAAACCAATAGTTTTAAATGTATTAACAAGAATTTGAGTTCGCTTTCTTTTGTTAAAACTAAAATAATAACCGTACTCGTTTTTCAAATCGGCCTGTTGGTGCAATAGCCGACATATGGTTTCAATATTGTCGGAAGCATTGTCCTCCGACATTTCTAAAACAGCCTTAAATGCCGTGTCCGATTTTTCTTCAATCTGATCCAGCATTCGATTCGATTTTAAGACTCCGCTATATTCGATCAACTCGTTTATTGAAGCATAAGAATTGTAACCGATTTGCCTGGCGGCCAGATTTCTCAGCCGCACCAGCCGACCCAATCCGTCACCGATCTCCCATAACAGTTTTTTGTTAATATTGGAGATATTTTTCCCGCTGAATTCACAAAGGAAATAAGTCGATGACGAGTTCAGCATATCGGATATTGAAGTCCGAGTGAATTTGTCTATTTTGAGATTCAGCGAATCGATTAAATTTATAATATCCGACTGATTATCGATTTTGTATCGCAGGAGACGATAATATATTAAATCCAGTTTTCTTTTTATCAGCTCATCAGTTACAACCTTGCGATAGGCAACAACATTATCGTACAACTCCGGTTCAGTCAGAAGTCTTTCGAGTTGACCCTCGAAATATTCAAGTGAGTCGGCTTCGCCGGTACTTGTCTGTTTTAATAATTCCGAATCACGACCGGTGTTTAATCGCTGGAAATCCGATTCGAATTCGGCAACGAAATTCGATATACTATCGGTACTGCGTTCGGTCTTATCGCATCCGAAACCGAATAAAACCGCGATAATAAGTACAATACAGAAATATTTCAGATTCATACCCCCTCCTTGACTATTTCCTTATGTTTGCCGACGCTTTTCATCAATGAAGCAATATCGGGATAATAATCATTTAATATATCAAAATCGGCAAACGTCGACATCCCCTGTCCGGCCAGAGCGGCCATATAAAATATAAGTGCAATCTTGGGATTATTAAACGGCCCGAAATCGGCTCCATTAACTTCGCCGGTTCCCTCAATAATCATCCCGTCCGCAAGAATACCGCACTTTATACCCATCTTCTCGAAATTCTCGGCAATTTCCTGCAAGGGACGTACACCCCACTCATTAAATTCGCTGACATCACGTATAATAGTCGTCCCCGAACCGAGGACCGACATCAAGGCGATAAACGGAATATCATCAATTAATATCGAGGTATGCTCCCCGGCGAATTTCCTCGCCTTGATATTCTTACAGAGAACCGTCACCGTCCCGATTGATCGACCGCCTTCCGTTTTCCTGTCCTTCATCGAAACGTCGGAGCCGATTGATTTTAGATGATCCAAAAATTTCGTTCGCTCCGAGTTCAACAAAACATTTTCCAGCCTGATTTCTTTTTTTAGCAGGACCGCCAAAGATAACAGCGCCGAAACCGAATCATAGTTGGAAGGTATATTGAATTCGGCCGGTTGCGCATTCGAGTTGGGCGCCAATGTTAATTTCTTTTTATAATCGGCGGTGGCGACACGAATTTTGCGACGTGGATCATTCGGATCTTCAATCAACTGGGTACTCGGCTCGTCGATTTCGAGTTTGACTCCAAACTGATCGGTTATCGATTCCAGGCAAGCTGCCGCCGGTGTCATTTCTTGTATTTCGACCGATATCCCGGACACCACCCCGAACATTATCAGGCTGTTCTTGACGCATGAATGCGAAGTGAACACCTTCGTACTAACCGGAAGACCAGTCGCGGCGCGAAATATAATCGAGCACGAATTGGCCTCGTGACTGAGATCAATCCCGTTTTTATTAAACGTTCCGACAATTCGGTCGATCATATCCTGATTGATATTTTCCGAATACTGTAAGGTGCAGGCTTTATTCAGACCCGCGAGCAATCCGATAATCAACGATAAGGGATACAACTCCCCGTTATAGATTAGCATCCGGTCATCAGGCAGAATCGGTTGTCCGTTTGAATTTATTTTAAATACATCATCTTGATGGCTTAAAGTACAACCCAGTTTTTGCAAAAACTCAGCCGTCCGTTCGGTATCAATGCCTTTATTATAGTTATTTATAGTAGTTTCACCTTCAGCCATTACGGCCATAATCAGAACCGATTGTGTATAGTAATAATCGCCGCCCAGTTTTTGTACCGGCGGAAGTTTTTTCATCTGAAATATTTCGATATCCATCTTATTTATCCATTCTACATTTCGTCGGGAGCTTCGATTCCCATCAGGAAAAGGCCCTCTTTTATTACCGTTTTAACTCCATAAACCAGTAGTATTCTGGCATCTGTCATAGCTTTGTTGTCCGAGACTATTTTATCGATTCGTCCCTCTTTGTCTTTACGCTGATAAACCCTGTTATAGGCCGATGCGAGCGTTAACAGGTATGATCCAATCAGATAAGGTTCGTATGCCGCCGCCGCTTCGGAGATAACACCGGGGAATTTATAGAGTAAATCAAGCACCCGCGCTTCCTCGGGCCGGTCGAGAAAACTAAAGTCTATCGCAGATGGAATATTTTTACCGTAACGTCTAATAAGCGACGACAACCGTGCGTGGGTGTACTGCAAATAAGGTCCGGTCTCACCCTCGAAACTTAACACTTCGTCCCAGTCAAAATTGACATCTTTCATTCGCCGGGTGGACATATCGGCAAACAACACCGCGCCGATTCCAATCTGCGCCGCCGTTTTATCGATATCTTTCAGATCCGGGTTTTTCTCGAGTATTTTACTCCGCGCTAACTTGATTGCCCGATCGAGAACATCATCGAGTGGGATTATATTGCCGCGACGGGTGGACATGGTAACATCTTTGAACTTTATCCACCCAAATTCAACATGTACTAACCTGTCGGAGCAGCGTTTATCGGGGAGAATATTTTCCGCCTTTTCAAGCATCTCGACCACCTTGAACACCTGCTTAAAATGATCTCGCTGGGCGGTCGCCACAACGTACAATGCTTTCTCGAATTTGAAAGTCTCCCAACGATACAATACCCCGGTTATATCACGGGTAGCGTACAGCGTGGCGCCATCGGCCTTACTGAGAATACAGGGAGGGATACTTTCATCGTTCAGTTCGACAATCAGTGCATCTTCGGAAACTCTGGTCAAACCGGCTTTTTTCAGACGTTCGATAACCGCCCCCATTTTGTCGTTATAAAATGACTCGCCGGTGTAATAATCGAATTTTATTCCGAGTCGTCGGTATGTTTTTTTAAACGCCTCCAGTGAAAAATCTTTAAACTTGTGCCAAAGCTCGGCTTCTTCATGCTCCCCCTGTTCGAGTCGTTTGAATGCTTCGCGGGCATCATCGGACAGCGACGGATCCAGCTTTTCCTCGCGATGAAACCGAACATACAGATCATATAAAAACTGAACCGCATCCTTTTGTAAATCCTGCTCACTGCCCCAATTGCGGAAGGCGACAATCATCTTTCCGAACTGGGTTCCCCAATCACCAAGATGATTAATTCCAACCGAATTGTACCCCAGCTTATCAAATATTCGGTATAGCGAAAATCCGAGAGCGGTCGTTCGCAAATGCCCTACTCCGAACGGTTTGGCGATATTCGGTGAAGAAAAATCAATTACGATACTTTTCCCCAAACCTTCATCAGAGGAACCGTATTTTTCATTGTGATCGCGAATTATTGGGAGAGTCGCCTGTGCCAGAGTCTCGGTATTGATTTTAGAATTATTAAATCCACCGGTTGCGGTGAAACTCAGATGCGAATAGTCTTCACGACTTTTTACAATATTATTTTGAGCGACGACCAGTTTATTGTTTATTTCATTAGGATTCTGCCTGAGTTGTTTGGCAAACTCGAATAAAGGTAGCGCGAAATTGCCCATTTCCGGATTCTTGGGAACCTCAAGTTTATCATATATCATAAACGCGTCGGCATCGGCGTATTCTGGAAATACTTCGGCAAATGCCTCGGCGGTACACTTCGCAATCTCGTATTTAAATCTATCTTTAACCATTCTTATTGCTTTCAATCGATGTGAAAATAATATTGTTATCGTCCTTCGTCATCTCAAAAAGGAACTTATCATGCAGGTTTTTTTCAAATTCAATACCTAACTCCAAATATAACTTATCGACAAAATCCGAATTTACCAAATTTACAGACTCGGCGAACTCTTTCGCCGGAAAAACAAACATCTCCCCCGGTTTTGATTCCGACAGCATCCGGTCGATATTATTCGGATCGTATTGACCAGCCGGGTACAAATCCTGGATTGTCTGATACAATTGTCGGGTCAACTCCTCTTTGGTCAATCTGAATGTTGTCACCTGTTCGCAACCTCTACCTTGTATCCTACGTCAGTTTTAACCTCCGATTTTCCAAAGAAGATATAATACAAAATTGAAGACAACAAGTAAAGACCGGCGGTAATCATCAGCGGCAGGGTGTATCCGTATTTTTCGATAAGGTGTCCGCCAACCGCCGTCGAAACCATCCACGATGATGTCCAGGCGAACATTAAAAGCGCATTTACCAGCGCATGTTCCGATTCGCCGACCATCTCCATCCCAAAATTGGTACCGATCGGCTGACCCAGGTTCATCAGCACCCCGCGAAGCAAAAATGCCCCGACCGCCAGCGGAAGCGAAACGGTATAGGCGAGAACGACCATGAAGGGGATCGAAAGAAGTTGTGTCGAAACCAAAGTCTTAACCATCCCCATCCGTTTGGCCAAAACCGGCCCGGCCATAATCCCTATAATCATTGTTGCATGTACGGCTGTAAAAAACAGACCGATTTTATCGGTTGGTTGATGGAACCTGTCCCTGAAATATATATTTAAAAAAGGGATTATCAGCCCAGCGCCGGTTCCTACTATAAAATATGGCAAAGATAGTTTTATATATAGTCGATACCGTTGTTTTAGAAGCGCTTTCGAAAAGACCGCTTTTTTATCTTCGGTACCCGGATCTGTCGGAGTAATTAATGCGAATGGGATAAGCGCCGTTAATCCCAGACCAACCGCCACAACAAATGTCCAGCGGAAGGCATTAACCATCCCGCCGACACTATCGGCAAGTGCCGTCACCATCCAGCCGAATAAAACCGATCCGAGGACACTGGCCATTAATCCCACAGCGAATGACGATGAAAAAACATAGGTCCGTTCTTTCAGGGTCGAGTTACGCATAAAAAACGGAGCCGCCGCCACTCTGTAAAATGTCATTGACAATCCGGCGAAAAATGAGATGACAATCAAGAGTTTCGAGACCGGTATCCAGATCAGAAACAGAATCGAGGCTGCATATACAATAGTACTGCCCAGGAGTATCCTTTTAAGTTTGATTCGCCGGAGTATAAACGCCGCGGGAATCGATATTATCATCATACCGACCGCCCCGGCCGATAGTACCGATCCGATAAACGATTCAGAGGCTCCCTGCTCCCGAAGATATAAATTAAGCAGAAGCATATAGGCCGCAAAGGTCAAACCTATCAAAAAAGATGCGGTCAGATACAATCTCGCATTCCGCGAAAAAAGTTTGAGATTCCGATAGTATTCTATCAGAATATTTTTCGATTTTCGATATAAAGAATGCACCCGGTTTAGCCTTACTTTAATTATATAACCGGTTATTCGGCCGGTCTATTTGGGATTATATTCGTATTCGCCGTGACACACCAAATCGACCGGGCCGGTTAAATATATCTTGTCGTCGCTGCCCGACCAGTCGATAAACAATGAGCCGCCTGGGAAAATAACCTCGGCTTTCCTGTTAAGGATACCATTAACGACGCCGGCAACAATTGCCGCCGCTGCTCCGGTTCCGGATGAACCGGTTGCCCCGGCCCCGCGTTCCCAGTCATTCAGGATTATCTTGGAGCGATTGATAATTTTAACAAACTCAACATTAGTGCGATGCGGATATTGTTTGCTGTTTTCAATAATAAAACCGAGTTCCTGCCAGTCGAACTCGAAATTATCGACAAATAAAACGGTATGCGGATTGCCGACCGACAACGATGTCACCGGAAAATCATTACCGTCGATTTTTACCGGCTCATTAATACAATATTTCGATTTTGATTTCATCGGAATCAGTTTTGTATCAAAAACCGGCTTACCAAGCGAAACTTTGATTGAATATGAAGGGCGCAATGATTTAATGATTTTTGCCCCGGCAAAATCATTATTAATTTCAAACAATAGATTTTTCTTACGAGTATAATGCGAAAAATAATACGCGGCTACCACTCGAAGCCCGTTACCCGATTTCTCCGCCCAACTGCCATCAGAGTTAAATAGATCAATACAACAGTCGGCCTTTCGGCTGGAAGTCAGGACGAGAATACCGTCGGCGCCAACACCGAAATTGCGGTGACAGATATTTCGCGCCAGAGAATTAAAATCAAACGACTGATTTCGTTTCTTTTGCAGGTCAATAATTATAAAATCATTACCCAGCGCATGATATTTACTGAATTCAATTTTAGTCATAATATCATTTAATATTTTCAAACCGCAAAGTAAAGTAAAAAGCCCCGCCAGACGGCGGGGCCTAAAATCTCAATCAATCGTTTATATTAAACAAGATTCTCTTTGAATACTTTGCCGAGGCTTCGTATCGCCTGAGAAATCTGCTCTTTTTTCGCACTTGAGAAATTCAGACGGAAAGTATTATCGCCCTTACCATCGGGGAAGAACGGATGACCGTAAACGTATGTCACCTTTTCCTCAACAGCCTTATCCAGCAGTTTCGAAGCCGACATTGCCTGTGGCAGCTCGCCCCAGAGGAATAAACCACCCTCCGGCCGGGTCCAGGTGATTTCCTGCGGGAAACAGGCATCCATCTCTTTTAACATAAGATCCCGCTTTTCACCATACACTTGAATCAATTCTTTAATGTGTGGTCCCAGCTTTCCGGTTTTCAGATACTCATATATTATATACTGCGTATAAGTATTGGAATGCAGGTCGGTGCATTGTTTGATTTTTTCAAACGTCGAAATAATCTTTTCGGATGCATTCAACCAGGCGACCCGCAAACCGGGGGCGACAATTTTCGAAAATGTTCCCAACGAAATTACCGCTTCACCACCCAGCGCTTTCATGGTCGGCACATTTTCACCCTTAAACCTGATTTCGCCATACGGGTTATCATCAATAATCGGGACATTGTATTTGACGGCGACATCAATTAAAGCCCGCTTGCGATCTTCCGTCATGGTGATACCCGTCGGATTCTGAAATGTAGAGACTGTATATATCATTTTAGGATGATATTTTTTAACCGCCTCTTCCACCTTATCTACCAGCATACCTTCTCTATCCATTTCGACACCGACATATTTCGGCTGATAAAGATTGAAGGCCTGCAGGGCACCGACATAAGTGGGATACTCGGTAATAATATAATCACCCGGCGCGATAAAGGCACGACCGCAAACTTCGATCCCCTGCTGGGAACCGGAAGTAATCAGAATATTTTCCATTTTAGTCTGTGAACCAAACCGTGTCTCCCGTTCGGCTATCGCTTCTCGAAGCTGAGGAATACCCATTGAAAAAGAGTATTGCATCGCTGCTGAACTAAATTCATCAACCGCTGCCAGTGCTGCTTCCTTCAAATCCTCAAGAGGAAACATATCGGCGGCGGGATATCCGCCGGCGAGAGAAATAACACCGGGCCGAGACGATATTTTTAAAATCTCCCTGATTATGGAAGTACTCATTTTCATGACATAGTCAGAAAACGGCCACTTCTCAGGAGTCGCTTTCAAAGTCTCAACCAACATTTCATCGTTACTCATATAAATAACCTGCCTTTATAGTTTAAGTTGCAACACAACATAAGATAATAAATAGAACGTGGAAGTCAACCGGCAAAGCACAACAGAAAGAAGATAGAATCAGTTTAATATAAACCAGTTACAGCCGTGTTCCGGCCAGTTTTATCGATGAACTACCGTAACGATCACGGATTTTATCGATAGCTTCACTTCCGGCTTTTAATTTATTGCCCGTTGTATCTTCTATCAGACTAAGTTGTATATCTGTTTGTTTTTTTTCAAGCTGGGAGACACGTACACCAAGCAGTCTGATTTTTATTTTGGGACCGTATTCACGAGGCACCAGTCTTTTGGCAGTTTCGAATATCACTTTTGATTGATCGGTCGGTCGAAACAATGTCTTATCGCGAGTGATTGTTTTAAAATCGGATGAGCGTACTTTTACAGAGATGGTGCGTCCGTAAAAATTATCTCGTCGAAGCCGTCGAGCGACTTTGTCGGATAACCATAATAGCGTTGAATATATTTTATCTATATCGGAAATATCTGCCGCCAGGGTAGTCTCATGCGACATCGATTTATCGTGTGGGCGGTTTTCGTAGGAATATACTTCAGTGTTGTCGATACCTCGCGATATATGCGATAACGCTTCACCGTTTTTCCCGAAATATCCGCGCAGTTGTTTTTCTTTTCGGGCGGCCAGATCAGCAACCGTTAAAACACCTATTTTTTCAAGCATTTTTTTTGTCGATTCCCCTACCCCCCACAAGGCATCGACCGGTCGTGGATAAAATAATCTTTTGAAATCCTCGCGATCCATTATAGTCAAACCATCCGGTTTGTTCTCTCCCGATCCCATTTTGGCCAGATATTTAGTCGGCGAGATTCCAACCGAGCAGGTCAGCGACAATTCTTTTTTTATTTCCGCTTTCATCAGACAAACTAATTTCTCGACCGTTCCATATATCTTATGACAACCGGTGATATTCATAAAGACTTCATCGATTGAAAACGGCTCGACCACCGGGGAGTAATTCTCGAATATCTTCTGAAGTTTCGCCGACGTATAGCTGTAGCTGTTTAACGTTCCCGAAATTATTACCCCGCCGGGGCAGATTCGTTTCGCCTCTTTCATCGGCATCCCCGAATGCACCCCGAATTTTCGGGCTTCGTACGAACAGGTCGAAACGACCGAGCGGAAATTTTCATTGCCGCCGACAATCACCGGTTTACCTTTCAGGTGCGGATGGTTCCTGATTTCGATAGCCGCGAAAAAGGCATCCATATCGACATGCATAATTACCTTTTCCCAGTCTTTTGTACGATCTACTCCACCCATATTTTGCTTATCATCCAGCTTGTCTGACGTTCATCGAAGGTTAACTGGAAAAAATTGGATGAATTATCGACCACCGCATAATGGTGCACCTTGTAGGCCCCGATATCGGTTTTCCAGTCACCGGTAACCTCGCTGACTTTATAGACACGTCCGTTCCACCGAAACCGTACCGGTTTCATTTTGTGGTTTTCGAAAAGCACCACCACCTCAATCTGTTCATCCATATCCTGATACATCGGTTTTCAGTTGTCGGTTATCGGTTGTCAGTTATCAGTGCCCCGCCCCACCATATTTAATTTTACCGCAATCGGCGAGTCCAAAAAAAGACCCGCCGCCGGCAAATCACCAGATTTGCCGGGTAGGAAATATAATCAGCTCTTAAAAATATCATGGTCTTTAAATTTTTCAAGATGTTCCCTTACAAGGGAAAGAGAATCATCTAGTTTAAGATTGAATTCATTTACAATCAACTCAATTATTACTAAATACATTCTAACTGTTTCTATAATTATAAAAGGAACATCATCTATTGATAAATCAGGACGAAAACAAGACATTTTAGGATCGTAATAATTCGTTAAATCTTCGATTGAAACATGTGTAGCAATACAATACAACTTATATGGTCTTACTTCAATTGATAACCCACTTTCAATTGCCATTTGTTCAAAAATTTTCCCTGACCACTTTCTAAGAAATTCTCCTTTTACCTCACCTTTTTTATTTAAATCAAAATAAGCTTTCGACTCTTCATATTCTTTTTCAATACGAGACGCGTGTTTTCCAAGTTCCTTTTGCACCCAATTTGTATACACATGTCCTTTATCTACCTTTTGTAAATCCGTCAATATCTTATAATTAGAAAGCTCCCAGAAATGAAAATACTGATTTCCTCTTTTCTCTGGATCAATCGATATGTATTTTAAAGTCACAGCAATTTCGATCACCTTCCTTGTTATTGTTTTCGCATCCTCTATAAACCCCATATTACATAGGTTAACGATAGAGAGAAACGAATTTATCGCCTTGTGAAAATTAGATGCAAGAGCTAATTGGTATTTCGATAATTCGTCATTCTTGATTCCTAAATCATCCAAGCCCTTCATTATAATATCACTTAATTCGATACTCTCATCCGCCAAAGAAAAGAATTCTTCAAAACTTTCGCGTAAATTTTGGCCAACATCCAAACAATTAGGCAACATTTATATCCTCCCTAATACTTTCTGCGTTAATGCCAACATTTCTTTCCGCCAAGTCTAACGACTTGGCGCGGCGGGTCTGAGGACCCGCCGATCACGGGGTTGGTGCCTTTCTTTAATAAACAATCGTTTTATCAAATAACACTCCCCCTTCCCCGCCGATCACGGGGGTTAGCTCGCCTTTTTAGTAGAAGTTTGCAACTCATATTAATTGCTTCTTTGACCCGCCGATCACGGGGAAAGACCTCTTTTTAATAAAGACGACTCCTTAGGATAACTGTCTCCAATAACTTGCTACCACTTCCACAGCTAGCCATTCGGAACCCGACCTACAAGACTACATCACTCGCTTCAATATCTCCATCAACGGTTCGAAACTGACTGGTAAAAACAACAATATTAAAATCAGACCGAGTATCTTTTTCATATCATCTTCCCGTCATGTTTATCCCCCCCTGCATCATTTTATCCGGCGCATCAAACCGACCACCTTACCGGCAATTGTAAACTCAGGCGATTTTTTATCGACCCAGATCGGCTCGAACGAGTCATTCTCCGGCTGAAGACGAATCTTACCCCGTTCCGGATAGTACCGTTTCACTGTCGCTTCCTCACCGATAATCGCCACCACAATCTCGCCGCTGTTGGCACTTTTCTGTTTTTTCACCAGCACATAATCACCGTCAAAAATCCCGGCGCCCTGCATCGACTCCCCTTCCACCCGAAGCGTAAAGGTCTCCCCGGCCGGAAGAAAACTGGTATCAACCGCAATCTCACCCTCGACATTCTCGATGGCATCAATCGGCACACCGGCCGGCACCGCACCAACAAGAGGCACCCGCTCCACCGGTCCGGAAAAACTCCGCACCAGCTCAATCCCGCGCGAAATAAGCCCCTGGCGACGGATATATCCCTTCTTCATCAATGCCTCCAGGTGCGCCCGCACCCCGTTGGTCGAACTGATATCGAATTTCTCGCCTATCTCCCTGATGGTCGGCGACTTGCCCAGCTCGGTAATCATCTTCTCGATATACTTCAATATTTCCTTCTGACGTCTGGTCAAAGTTTCCCTGACCATAACACCTCCTGTGTTTTAACAGTCTTTATTTTCTACAACCAAACAACTGCACATTTGTTCAGACGTCAAGGATTTTTATCGTTATAAAATGACGAAAACTTAATATGTGATTTAAAATATGTGATATAAAAATCAAACCGCCATCACATATTCTCTCGAAAAAATAATTGAAAATCTTAAGAATTTGATTATACTTCAAGTTTATATTTTTGAGGTATATGAAAAATGAAGATATTAATCGTAGGATCAGGCGGTCGGGAACACACCCTCGCCTGGAAACTTAAACAATCGCGTCATGTTAAAAAGATTTTTGTCGCTCCGGGTAATCCGGGTATCGGTCTGATATCTCAAACCATTAATATCAAAGCTGATAATATCAAGGGATTGGCCGACTTCGCGAATAAAAATCGAATCGATCTGACAGTCGTCGGGCCGGAAGTTCCTCTTGCGAAGGGAATTGCCAACGAATTCAAAAAACGAAAACTACGAATTTTCGGACCAACCAAAGAAGCGGCCGAAATCGAGGGATCAAAAGCATTTGCCAAAGAATTTATGCGCAAATACCATATTCCGACCGCGCCGTTCCAGGTTTTCTCAGTCGCCGCCGAGGCAATTTCATTTGTAAAAACAGCCCCTCTCCCCATCGTTATAAAGGCCGACGGTTTGGCGGCCGGTAAGGGTGCCATTATCGCCCATACCCTCGAGGAAGCGATCGAGACCATAGAAAACATAATGAATAAAAGAATTTTCGGTCGCGCGGGAGAAAAAATAGTTATCGAGACTTTCCTTGAAGGTCAGGAATTATCGGTAATGGCTTTCACCGACGGTAAGAGTATTAAAACAATGCTGCCATCTCAGGATCACAAACAGATCGGCGAAGGCGATACCGGTCCCAACACCGGCGGTATGGGTGCCTATTGCCCGGTCGCATTTGTTGATAACGCCACGTTGAAGTTCATCGAGGAGCATATCCTCGAACCGGCCGTCGCCGGGATGAGTAAGGATGGCAAACCTTATAAAGGTGTTTTGTACGCCGGATTGATGCTAACCGATACCGGCCCGAAAGTGGTTGAATTTAACTGTCGGTTCGGTGATCCGGAAACTCAGGCGGTTTTACCGCTTTTAAGAACCGATCTGGCCGATATTTGTAATGCCGTTGTCGATGGCAGCCTTTCGAATATGAAAGATTTAAAATGGGATTCCGGAGCCGCGGCCTGTGTTGTCCTTGCATCAAAAGGATACCCCGGTAAAGCCGAAACCGGCAAACGAATATTCGGTCTGAAAAATTACAGTAATCGAAATTGCCAGCTATTTCATGCCGGAACCAGAAAAGAAGGTAAACAATGGAAAACGGCCGGCGGTCGGGTGGTCGGATTAACATCGGTCGATAAAGACCTGCCCAAAGCACTGGCCAAAGCTTATGATATTATTCAGGGAATAAAATTCGACGGGATGGTTTACCGATCCGATATCGGATTCAAGGCCAACTCTCGGGTTAAAGCGGTAGGATTTTAATTTATGGCAAAAGTACTTATTTTAATCGGTTCCAAATCGGATGAACAATATGCCGAAGTGTGTCGTCAATTACTTGATGAATTGCACATTGAAAACCATTTGGAAATTTCCTCGGCGCATCGTCAGCCGGACCGAACCGATGAACTGGCTAAAACGGCCGAGGTTTCAGGATATGAAGTGATAATATGTATGGCCGGCATGGCGGCTGCCCTTCCGGGAGTTGTTGCCGCGCGTACCGATCTGCCGGTTATCGGGGTTCCGCTTCCGGCAACGCTGGACGGTATGGATGCTCTCTTGGCGATTGCCCAGATGCCCGGTGGAGTACCAGTGGCAACAATGGGAATCGGTAAAGCAGGGGCAAAAAACGCCGCAATTCTGGCCGCGAGAATTCTGGCCGGGAAACATCCCGATGTAAAAAAGAGTTTAAACGAATATAAATCGAAATAAATAAAAAATTATCCATATCACAGGGTTGTTTGTAAAAAGAATTAAAGCAAAAAGGAGAATATTTATGTTTAACAGGTATCTTTTTAACGGGAAAAGAATATTCTTGGCGTTTAGTCTAATAATCGGGATATCCCTTATTGCCAATATTGCGTCGGCCGACACTGAAACGGCAAAAGAACGTTTCAATACGGCGCTTAAATTGATGCAGCAGGGTGATGATACGATGGCCGTTGCGGAATATAACATGGCCATCAAAGAAGATCCTGAGTTTGTAGATGCTTATATCAACCTTGGTTCGATCTATTTTACCCGAAAAGATTATTCAGAGGCAGAAAGTAATTTTAAAAAGGCAGCCGAACTGGCGCCCGATAATACCGACGCGTTTGCCAATCTGGGACGAACGTATTATAAGCAGAAAAAATATATGGAAGCCGAAGAAGCTTTTAAGACCGCCTTGTCGGCCAAGATAGGTTATTACGAAACCTATAAAGACCTCGGGTTGTTGTATCACAGGCAGAAAAACTGGCCCGCCCTGGCTGAAAACATGATGCGTTATACGGAACAGGTAAAAGATGATTATCTGAGTTTCTATTTACTCGGTCTGGCCCTGAAAAATCTGAAAAAATATCCAGCTGCAATTAAGGCGCTAAATAAATCAATTGAATTAAAGGGTGACTATTTTAATTCTTACAGTACGATGGGACAGATATACCAGAATCAGGAAAAACATAACGATGCCTATAAGGCTTTTAAAAAGGCCGTTGAAATTAAGCCGAATAGTTTTAGGGCACATTACAATCTGGCTATTTCGTATGAAACTTTGTACCAGGATAACAGCGAGAAAATCGACCAGGTTATCGCCTACTGGAACAGATTCCTGAAAGAAGCCAAAAACAATCCCAAAGCGAAATCCCTGATACCAAGCACTGAAGAACATGTTAAAAGCCTGAAAGAATTAAAGGCGCACTACGAAGAGGAAAAGGCCGGTGATTTTTAAGCCGTCCGATTTTAACCGGCCTTAAGGCCGGTTTTTTATTGGAAAAAGGTTATTTTAAATTCGGGTAATTCCTTGTTGGAGAAACTTCAATCCCCTATCGCCAGTACGAAATTCAGTCTGGCGAGTAATGTCTTTTTATTTATTCTAAAAATGTTCGCCGGGATTATGGGGCGGTCGCAGGCGCTTATCGCCGACGCCTTAAATTCGCTCCTCGATATCGTCGCCAATATCGTTGTCTGGTTCGGAATCAGGATTGCAAAAAAACCGCCCGACAAAGATCACCCTTACGGTCATGGAAATGCCGATAATCTGGCCGCAATTTTTGTCGCTTTGGTATTATTTATTACCGGGGCATATATCGGGCGGGAATCGATTCACGCGGTCATTCATGGGGATTTTTCAAAACCGACCTATCTGGCAACGGCTGCGGCGCTGTTTACTATCATAGTCAAAGAATTGCTGTATCGATACACGCTTGGAATAGGTAAAAAATTCAAATCACCCGCGGTTATCGCCATTGCTTATGATCATCGCTCCGACGTCGTTGTTTCAATCGGAACATTGATAGGTATTGTTATCGCTCAGACAAAATATCCGATCCTCGATCCGATCGCCGGATTGTGGGTCGCGTTTTTTATTTTAAAACAGGGGGTTAAAGTAATCCGCGAGAACATTCAGACGCTGATGGTTGCTTCGCCGGGAGCAGTAATCGAAAACGAAATCCGGGAGTTTATTATTAAACTTGATGGTGTCAAGAATGTCAGGTCGATTAAAGGGCGGCTTATCGGAACGAGTTTCTATATCGATGCTATTGTTGAAGTGCGCGGCGATATATCGGTTAAAGTTGGGCATGATATTGCCTCGTGTGTCAGAAACGAAGTCATCAAGTCATTTGCCGATGTTCTCGATGTGTTGGTTCATATAGAACCGGACCGACGGGCGGATTGACGGCGACTTATAATTTCCCAAAAACGGATACTTGACAAATATATCAGCCGACATTTTATTTTAGTATCCGCCGACGATTTCGGGTTGACGTTGGTTTCCTGCAAGGCGGGGTGGAGATCGAAATTATAGTTTTTATGTAGATAAAAAATGAAAGTAAATATTCGCTATAAGCAGGAAGGATAACCGACATGTCAACCGAGGTGAAATCGGTATCATATTTTTATGCGACCGTCAGCGATAAACCGGGCGAAGGCCGAAAATTACTTGAATTTTTAAGTGCCAACAGCGTCAGCCTTTCGGGCTTTACCGCCTTTCCGGTCGAAGATGGAAAAACTCAACTCGATTTTTTCCCGGATGATCCGGGGCAGTTGTTGATTGCCGCTCAGGAGGCCGGGATGAAACTGACCGGGCCCAAAAAGGCGTTTATGATTCAGGGCGATGACCAGATAGGGGCATTGATTGAATTCCATCTGCGGCTGGCTGATGCCGGGATAAATGTTCATGCCGGTAACGGTGTCACCGATGGGGCGGGGCGTTATGGCTTTGTCCTGTGGGTGGACAAAAAGGATTACGGCAAAGCGGCGCAAATTCTCGGTGTCGAACCGTAAGCGCTTGAACCAGACTATCATGGCAGAACCACTACGCCCCATAAGAATGGGGCTTGGGTTCTTCCCTACCTTTCAAATAGTATTTCTTTCTCTTTATAATGGCTTTGTTTCCGATTTTGCTGTCAGAAGCGCCCGTCGCTTCGATTACTTTGTTTCACTCAGTATCTGTGACGGCCCCCTCAATACTTCGCTGACGCTTAGTATCTCGGGCGCGGCTCCTGACCTATGATTTTTACTGTGTTTTTACTTACGCCCATTTTCACGCTTTTTGATAATAATCAAACCTGAAATCAACAGCATAATTTCATCAAATCTGCAAAACTCTGCCTATATATGTGAGGTTTAAACATGATAAGTTCCTGTTAGACATATACATGCCGGTTTAATCCGGGGTGGCATCCATTTTACGCTAGAGATATTCTAAAAAGGGGCAAGTATGAACATGAAAGCATCTATCACAAAAATCTCTATTTTGACAGCGGTCGCGGCGATTTTCTGCCTTATTGTGCCGACCGCACATAGTTTCGATTTCGCCGAATATGATCCGTGGTATTATCAATCGACCGATCAGGGTTACCTTTTCTGGATTCCGGACAAGGTCCAGCATTGCTGGGGAAGTGCAATTCTTAATGAGTTCGGCAAAAAGTTGAATCTGCCGGCCAAAGAAATTACCACTCCCCTGCTGACGCTTGGTATCGGTTTCTCGTATGAGGTATGGCAGGAACGTACCGGGATCGGATTTTCGCAGAGAGATTTGCTGGCCGATATGCTTGGTGTGGTCAGTTCGCAGTTTTCGAGCGACGACCTTATTTTCTATATGGATTACTCCACCCACGAAAACATTGTCAGGTTTAATGTTAAGCATTTGTTTTAGCGTGATTGTTTACGATTGCATGTTTCCACAGGGTGCGGCAACCCGGCGGCACCGATTATAATCGTGTGACACATCGCGACAAAGCGTGACAGGTAGCGACGCATTTTTATAAAAAATTCTTTGTAACATATTGTGGTTGATATTAGTCCAATGAATTGGGTTTGTATCGCATATAATAACATCTTTTTTTTATTGGCTACCTTTTTGATATATTTTTTGTGATTTGCGTACATTCGTAAATAGCTGCAAAATGGGTTTGTTTCGGAATTTATGTAATATTTTGAATGCTTCCTTGAAATGGTAAGCGGAGATTGCCACGTCGTACCCCGATAAATCGGGGGAACTCCTCGCAATGACGAGAAGAGGGAAATAGGTTTGTTTCGAATTAATCGTTTTATTTATTAAATACATTTTCATATTATTCCATTTTACGTTTGTATAAAACGGCCGTTGAACGGGATCAGCATTGATTTGATGGTGAATTTGTAAGGTCCAGGTGATAATTGGATTTTCTTATGATAAAAATTATTGGGTAGATAAAAAGGTTTTACCCTAAGAAACTCACCCCAAGGGAATGGCATCCCAAAGGATGACATCCCAAAGGGTGGGACTACCCGGCCTGTTTATTTTGTTATTATTAACGTTTCAAATCGCCCGGGATCAATTCCCAACCACGTTAACGCTATTTTTTCGTCGCCAAAAACAATCACACTTGCGGGATAATGCAGTTTCACCATCCCCTCATAATATTTGGCCAGATCCCAGGCATGGCTATCAGAATACGATACAACGATGGCACAACTATGGGGAATATGGTTTCTTTTGGATTTTTTCCGTCTATTGAGCACTTCCGATATCGCATAGGTAGTTATGTTCTTAAAAGCGCCGGAATTAATTTTTAATAATTCTGATACGGGCGGTTTTATACGATCGTCAATGGCATGTTTAATTTCGAATTCAATGTATTCCTCATCGGTCACAGAACCGCTTGCTACCGCATAAATCAATTTACCATTGTTATAAACATCGTATTTAATAGGCATAACAGACTCCTTTCGATTTCGGCGATGACGAAAGGTGACAAACAATGTTGTTGATAGCGCCTGATTTTGACTTACTCTATCTAAAATATACAATTTATAACATTATTGTCAATTTAATTATTAACATGGATTTCGGATTTCACCGGCACAGGTGGACGTACATCTACCGCGGGAATATGTAACCGGTTTAATTCGACATTTATCCGCCTGTTTATACATTTTAATCTAGTTTAAATTGACACAGCGACAGGTTCAACGATGTTTTGCTACGTCTGAATATGCGGCAGCCATTAACCCTCGTGGAAGAAGAAAAGTGGCAGAGATTGCAGACTCGCTGACCTCCCTCTGTAAGACTACGCGAACGGCGGGAAGCCTGATTGTTTCCGGCTTCAGCGACATCCGACGGATCCAAAATCATAAACGGCTGACGGCCGAGCCGGGCCCGATAACGGTTCCATCTTATAACCATATTCCGGTAGCGAGGAAGCAGTTGGTTGTTATCATCCATTATCGGAACATATCCACCATTCAAATCAAAATAGCCTATTTGTCTTTCCCGGATAGCGGCTTCAACGGCGGCATCCCGCGTATGATAAACCCGCACACTATCGAAATAAAATTGACCACCGGAACGCCATCCGCCGATTATCTGAGCATGAGTTCGGGCGTGCCTGAGGGCTCGTTCCAGCCCCGGTCTGCCGAAACAGTTCTGCGTATCCAGGTAAGCGACACAATAACCTCGGACAGGTCTGTTTAATCCGTAAACATATCTGGTGAATCCATCCGGATTTCTTAATGCAAGCTGCCAGATTCTATCCTCAATAGACATCCGGACCTCCATAGTTTGAAATTAAAGGCGAATACCTGAAATAATATTAGAACGTTTTCGGGTATAAGTAAAGGTGTTTTTTGGGGCGGGTTACCGCGTTTTTGTAAAGATCATAACGGATATACCGATTTTTCACGGGAAAGAATCCACCGCAAAGCGGTGGGCGACCCCGGGCTAATATAATGTTGAAACCTCCCTCCCCCGATTAAAATCGGTGTCGGGACCTTCGGCAAGGGTTTCGGGCTACTTTCCTGAAACACCGTTCGATAATATCCGTAAAATTGTTTGGGTGACCTCTTTGAAAGCGATTATGTAAAAAACTATCAAATTATAATGATAATATTTCACAATCGACAAAATCGTCTACGAGTAGTATGGAGAATGATCATATATTTATTACTTGGTGCTATTGTCTTTCTGCCTTTTATCCCCATACTCAAAATACTACCCCTGGATTCGGGGGAAATCGATATCGCATCAAGTGTAAACCTGGTGTTTGTCTTATTTCTAAATGTCAGTTTCGTCCTGGCGGCCTGGATCACATTAAAGTGGGTCGATCGCAAACCGACATCTTTACTCGGTCTAAATTTCTGGCCCTCGAGTGTGAAAGAATTTTTAATAGGAGTCGGGATCGGTCTCTCCAACTTCGCCTTAGTGCTTCTGGTCTTATTGGCCCTTGGGTGGATTTCTGTGGAGTGGGCAGGTTTTATAATTTATGATATACGAACGTGCTTATTCTACGTGGCGACATTTTTTGTTTTCGCTGCTATCGAGGAAATTATAAATAGAGGTTATCTATTTCAAACTTTCTGTGAGGGAGTTGGTGTCTTACCGGCAGCTTTAATTATTAGTCTCGTATTTTCCTTGGTACATGTATTCAATCCTGACTTTTCAATCCTTGCCGGGATTTTCCTGTTTATTCATGGATTACTATATTCTGTTGCATATTTAAAGACGCGATCTTTGTGGACACCTATCGGTTTACATATGGCCTGGAATCTCTCTCAAGGGCCTATCGCCGGGATGAAGGTTAGCGGGACTCCAATCGAAAGTAGTTTTTTCATATCTAAGATCAAGGGGCCTGACATATTAACAGGCGGAAACTTTGGTGTCGAGGGTGGCCTGATTGCAATAATTATCTCGGCCTTTATACTGCTGGTTATACTAAAATTGCGATGGCTTAAGCCTTCTGAACGATTTATGACAATTGTAAAAGACACGGGGGGAAATCTGCAGCCTGCAGGAAGGCATCCCCACCTGAAACATTAAGCTTTGGCAGGATGTTGAAACTTCCTTCTCCTGATAAAAATCGGGATCGGGACCTTCGGCGGGGGTTTCGGGCTACTTCGCTTGCGGTGGGATTGTATTAATGAGGGATAGTGCATAAATGTACGATCCCACAGCAAGCTGTGGGGCACCCGGCCACATTACAGATACTGACTTTAAATATAACTGGAAAACCGAGTTTGAAATTGAAATAAATCAAAAAGACCCTAAGATCATCAAACTTGAGAAGCATTGATAATGTTGTAGTTATCTTTATATATATACGGATTAATGCCAAACAAAAAAACCCCCGGCTATTTAACCGAGGGCTTTTAGTATTTTAAACCCGGCGGCGTTCTACTCTCCCACTCCCTCTCGAGAGCAGTACCATCGACGATGAAGGGCTTAACTTCTGTGTTCGGAATGGGAACAGGTGTGACCCCTTCTCTATAACCACCGAGAAATTTATAACTAATATTACAAACGTTTTTTTCGTGGGCATCTTTCATCAGGCTGCGAGGGTGCACCCTGAGTGAAACTTTGGTAAAAAATTTTAAATCGATCAAGTCGCACGGCTGATTAGTATCACTCGACTTAACATCTCACAATGCTTACATCTGTGACCTATCGACCTGGTGTTCTTCCAGGAGCCTTCAGATTACTTACGTAATGGGATACCTAATCTTGGAGTGAGCTTGGCGCTTATATGCCTTCAGCGCTTATCTCTTCCCGACGCAGCTACCCTGCGGTGCCGCTGGCGCGACAACAGGTGCACCGGAGGTCGGTCCAACCTGGTCCTCTCGTACTAGGGTCAGCTCTCCTCAAGTATCCTGCGCTCGTATCAGATAGGGACCGAACTGTCTCACGACGTTCTAAACCCAGCTCACGTACCGCTTTAATTGGCGAACAGCCAAACCCTTGGGACCTTCTCCAGCCCCAGGATGCGATGAGCCGACATCGAGGT
>Ga0272443_10000479_pt1 | contig 74017 bp, 63 predicted proteins | sample SSMAcet12_FD_193581 | JGI IMG/M metagenome (GOLD analysis project Ga0272443, IMG submission 193581) | Marine sediment archaeal communities from Little Sippewissett salt marsh, Falmouth, MA, United States - SSM-Acet-12 | ecosystem: Environmental > Aquatic > Marine > Wetlands > Sediment ...
GATCAACTCGACCAGTTCCCGGACCTCAACGACAGCGACAGGATCTCCTACCTCCAGACGCTGCTCAGCCAGAGCCAGATCGACGAATTGATCGCAAACGGCTACATACCAGACATCAACAATCCTGCAGCGAACTTCGGTGATTCAACTGCATCGGCGCTGATCTACGGTGTTGATGTTGGCATTCCGCTTATTCGCAGAGATGCCATGCAGCTCTGGCTCTATGGACAGGCTGCGATGATTCAGGACTATGGCATGGGCATCACCGCGCCGGGTCTCAAGTTCCAACTCGGGCCATTCCACCTCGGTGCTGAGTACAGGATCTTCGGCAAGGAGTTCATGCCTGAGTTCTTCAACTACAGCTACGAGATCGAGCGTGTTGTCTGGAGCGAAGCCGACAGCACCTACATGACGAAAGCCGCTCAGCTGGCCAATCTGCCTGCTGCGCAAGGCTATTTCGTGGATGCTGGGTTGAGCCTGATGAACTTCTTCGATTTCTATGCAGCCTACCAGGCGATGCAGTATGAAGAGGTGATTGACGCGACCACCGGCGACCCGATCGTTTTCCCGGACAAGATGTTCTATGCCAGCGCGTCGATCAACGCCGAGGCGATTCCGAAGCTTGGTCTGGCGGAAGCATACTACCACCAGCCGCGTGCTGATAACATTACCGAGGCCACGGATGGTACCACATGGGGATATCGCCTCGGATACGAACTCGGCGGTGGCTTCATGCTGGTTTGGGACAACAAGTCCATTTACCAGAACGAAGAGTGGACCAAAGTCATGACTGTTGAGACGCAGTTCACCTTCTAAAATGATGAGTTGACAATCAGGGCGGGCATTCTTCGGAGTGTCCGCCTTTTTATGTCATTATTTTGGCATTTGATTTTGCTCGAGAATCCCAAAATCTGACAGGGTTTGGAGTCTGTAAAATGTTGTAATTACATGTGATAGAGTCGGCGAAAAGGTGGCTGTTTCCCGGATTGACCTCCGAGACGGAGTCTGTAGTAGATTTAGTATTTTTTGGAAACCATATTCATAGCAAATCAATCAAAACAGGACTTTCCATTCGTTTCGGAGTACCGCGATGCTTTTACTGCTCACATTGACTTTTGTTCTACAGTTGGCCGGTACGGTCATCACTCTTTATCTGACAAAACATGTCACCGGTTTTCGTCTCTGGTTTGTGGTCATCATCATTCTGGGTATGATGAGTGCCAGAGGGTATGTAACGATGGCCGGATATATGGGTAACCCGGAAGAGTATCCACTCAATCTCTCTTACGAGATCTTCTCGTTTATTATTGCTCTACTTATCTTTGTTATCCTGGTCTTTGTTGCCCCTCTACTGACCAAAACTGATCAGATACATTCCCTTCTTACCGAGAGTCGGTCCCTGTTCAACCTTGCATTCCGGATCGCGCCACTGGGCATTCTCGTCTTTAATCGCGAGACAGGAATCCTGATTGATGCAAATAAAGCCTGGTTGAAAAGGACGGGGTACAGGCGAAACGAGATCCTTGGCAAAACGCCTCAGGAATTGGGGCTTTGGGATAGATTTGTCGATGTGAATATGATGGAAGCAGACCTGGACAAACTGAAGCGAACGAAAATAAAGGAATTCCCTTACAAAACGAAATCCGGCGAGCCGAGAATCGCTGAAGTTAACACCTACATCATCAAGAGCGATAAGGGGCATAACGTCATTTGTGTTTGTCAGGATCGTACCGATGAATATCGGCGGGCCAATGCTCTTGAGGTTCTTGCCAAGCGGTACAATGCTCTTATCCAGAATGCTGGGGGCGGACTGGTTCTTACCGATGAGGCGGGGAAGGTAATAGAGTGGAGTCCAAAGCAGGAGTCGATTACTCAGATTTCAAAGGATGCTGCGTTTGGGAATCACCTTTATACAATTCTCGAACGGCGGTATTCATCATCAGAGAACTCCATAGCGAACACTACAAATCTTGTCACGGAGCTCAAGAACTATTTTTTCAGGCAGGACGGAAAGTGGTCAAACCCGCAGAGCGAATTCTCACTAAAAGATCCTGAGGGGAATACCCGGATCATTTACCAGCACGGTTTTCCGATAGCTTCTGAGCAGGGCTGGGCCATGATGTGGGTGTCGCAGGATGTTACAGAGATACGGAAACGTGAATTCCTGATTGCTCAGCAGGAAGAACGGTACACGACTCTGTTTGAAAGTTCACCCTCACCGATACTGATCATTGATGTCGATACACTACGCATTATTGATGCGAACCACGCCGCCGAATCGCTCCTGCTTATGTCCAAGGAAGAGCTGTTGTCTAAGAAGATTATGGACCTGTCTCCGGAAGAAGAATTAACCCACTTCAAAGAAATCTTCCGTGAGGATCCAATGCAAGAGTATCCCCTGAGGACCATGGTGACAAAAGTGAGACGTAAACATGGAATGATCCTCCCTGTTGATCTCGCTGTTCGTGGCATCCATGTTAATGATCGTCTCTGTTCGCAGATTGTAATCCGTGATCTTAGCAGCTTTGAGGAGACACTCCATAAGGCGATTGATTTTAACCGCAAGGAGGCGACGAAAACTCTCGCGGCAGGAGTAGCGCACGATATCAACAATCTGATGGCAAGTGTCCTGGGCAACACTGAATTGTTGGAGATGGACACAGACTTTGCGAAAGAACAAAAAGAACTTCTCCGTGCAATCAACCGGGGTGCGCTCAGAGCAAGTGACCTTGCCAAGCAGCTTCTCGCTTATGCACGAGGGGGGACTTATCAACTTGCGAAAGTGGACCTGAATGAGGTAATCGCGGAGGTATTGCAGGTTCACCTTCTCGAACGATCAGACACTGTGGCATTCGAGCTGGACCTTCACCGGCCTCTGGCGACATTTGTCGCTGACCGGACCCAGATTGTGCAGATGGTGTTGAATTTGCTGGAAAATTCGATCGAAGCAATGACAAGCAGTGGGACAATCAAGCTCAGCACAAGCTTGGCCATCAATTCAACCCTTGATGAGACGGACATTCTCTTCTCCGTACGTGATGATGGTCACGGCATGAGTACGCTGGTGAAAGAGCGGATATTCGAGCCATTCTTCACGACTCGTTTTCATGGACGCGGCCTTGGAATGTCGGCTGTATATGGAATTGTGGCTGAGTTGAGGGGCAGCATTAAGATTATCAGTGAAGAGGGAAAAGGGGCGGAGGTGAACATCCGAATCCCGGTGGGCAAGCCATCACGCCAGAGATAAAATAGCGGCGAAAAGACAATACTCCTGGAGAATTGTGATTTGGAACCGGATTCGCTGGAACCCGGTTTCTTTTTACGTGTGTATATCACAACTGGTGTTTTCCTTCCATCAGTAGAATGAGCCGGGGTTCCGGGCCTGCCCGGGCATTGAAGGGAACAAATCGGGATGCTGAAGAACTTTCTGCGTATCAGTCTGCGGAACATGCGCAGGCAGAAAGGGTACGCCACGATCAACGTCCTCGGACTTGCCTTGGGTCTGGCAAGCGCCATCCTCATCGGACTCTTTGTCCGCCACGAATATTCCTTTGACCGATTTTTTGCGAATGCGGAAGAAATCTATCGAGTGGTGATTCGTGTGCAGCAGGGAGGCACCGAACAACTTATCGCTATCACACCACTCCCGCTAGCTGATGCTTTGCACGAATCCGTTCCGGAGGTTTCTCTTGCATGCAGAGTGAGTGAAGATCAGGAAATGGAAGTTGTACGGGGGCAGAGGACGTTCTCATTTGAGGCGCGAAATGTCGGGGAGGATTTTCTACGTCTCTTTCCCTTCCCGGTCCTGTACGGAGATCCGGCTACCTCACTGTCTCAACCGAATTCCCTTGTTTTGACGGAAAGTAGTGCCCGAAAAATCTTTGGCACTGTGGATATCGTGGGCGAATTGCTTACGGTAGATGGCGAGGAGGTTCAGGTCAGTGCCGTTCTTGCTGATGTCCCTACGAACTGTCATCTCCAGTTTGAGGCTTTGAAACCGATTCCGAAGATGGCGGATGCCGGTCCCATGGGATGGTTTTCGCTGAGTGATTTGACCTATCTGCAAATAGGCGACAGTGATAACCTGGAGTCCATTTCAACGAAAGCCAATGAAATCCTGAGACTGAATACACCCTGGAACGATGCGCAGGGGGCCTTCCCCTTCAACATCGAACTTCAGCCGATGCTGGACATTCATCTTAAATCCAACATTATGGGAGATCCGCAAAACAATGGAGATCTCGCCTACGTTCAGGGATTTGCTGCAATCGCGGTGATCATCCTGCTCCTCGCCTGCATCAACTTCATCAACCTGACAACAGCCCGTAGCGCAAAAAGAGCGCGAGAGGTTGGAATGCGCAAGGTGATGGGGGCGCAGCGAAAGGCGCTCATCGCGCAGTTCCTCGGTGAATCGACCTTTTACACGTTACTGGGAATCATTCTGGCGGTACTGATTGCCAAGCTGGCGTTGCCGGAATTCAACAATCTTGCACAGCGCAGCATTGAATTCTCGCTTACTGACCCGGTAGTGCTTGCTGGACTTTTTGGCATTCTGTTCATCGTAGGAATTATCTCCGGAAGTTTCCCCGCTTTCTATCTATCCACCTTCCAGCCCACGGAGGTCTTGAAGGGGAGCATGAAGAAAGGGACTCGGGGTGTCCTTATCAGGCAGGGATTGGTAGTGCTGCAGTTCGTCGTGGCAATTGGATTGATTGTTGGCAGTGCGACGATCTTCCGCCAACTCAACTTTCTTCAGACAAAACGTCTAGGTTTTGATCAGGAGAATGTTGTAACGGTCGCACTGCCGGATGGTGTCCAAATGACCCTGCTGAACCCGATGAAAGAAACCATCCGTTCCATTCCCGGTGTCGAAAACGCCTCTCTATCCGGCGGGGTCCCCCTTGGTAACGTCCGCATGAAAATGCGGATGAGCGAAGATAGCGAGGAGGGGGAAGAGGCCGTTCCCTGGGAGACGTGGGTAATCACCGTAGATCCCGATTTCATTGATACATGGGGACTTGAGATCGTAAAGGGCAGAGGTTTCGACCCTGACAACATGACCGACTACAGCGAAGCTCTTATTGTCAACGAGAAGGCTGTGAGCGATATGGATTGGGGAGATGATGTACTTGAAAAACGAATCCCCATGGCAAAACGCGGAGGCCTTGCCGATGAGCCGGCGCATGGAAACCGTTCCCGCATCAACATGCAGATGGAGACGGTGGACAATCACATCATCGGAGTCGTCAAGAACTTTAATTTCAACGCCCTCTACGAAGAGCTTGAGTCCCTCGCGATCTACATCGATACCCGTTCGGCGAACTACCTGAGCATCCGTTTGGCACCCGGTGATGTGTTCGGAACGCTCGATGAGGTGAAATCTGTCTGGGCGAATGTCTTCCCGGAGGTTCCCTTTGAACCTCGCTTCATTGATGACCGTATCGAGGCGATTTACAGGGATGAGATACGATTCAGCAAGCTGGTGAGTTCGTTCACTGTGCTGGCGAGTATTATTGCGGCGCTGGGCTTGTTCGGGCTCGCCTCCTACACGGCGGAAGCGCGGACAAAGGAGATCGGTATCCGTAAGGTGATGGGGTCCAGTGTTTCAGGTGTCGTGTTGCTTCTCTCGAAAGAGTTCACCATGCCGGTGCTCATCGCCGCCCTGATTGCGACTCCTGCGGCGTGGTATGTGACCCGTGGGTGGCTCAATACATTCGCCTATCGAGTTGGATTGAGTTGGAGTCTGCCTGTGGTTGCGATTCTATCTGCACTTATATTGGCGTGGATATCGGTTGGATTCCAGGCGTGGAAAGCCGCCAAGACGAATCCCGTGAACGCGCTACGGTATGAATGATACCGGGTTTGACCGATGTTGTACCCACCCCCCGAACGTGAGCCGGCGATCGGGGGGTGCTTTTTATTTGGATACGCCGCACTTGAATTTCGAATTTGAAGCGGGTATCCTACATGTCGACAATCCAACTGGAGCAGAAAATGAGTCAGAATAGCCCTAAACCACTTACACAGCATGAAGAGGCGAATCGCGATTACTGGAACGAGGTGACCCGCCCGCACATGGAGTCGGATTTTTACAGCGTGAAAGAGTTTCTCGCAGGAAAAACCGCACTCTACCAGTGGGAGATCGAGGATCTGGGAGATGTTCGCGGTAAGAGTCTGCTTCACCTGCAATGCCATTTCGGGTTGGATACTCTCTCGTGGGCCCGCGAGGGGGCCATTGTAACAGGTGTGGACATCGCGGACGTCTCCGTTGATACGGCGCGGGAGATCGCGGAGAAGGGAGGCCTAAGGCGCGTTTTATCTGCAGCAACATTCTCGATCTGCCGGGTCCGTTGGCAGGGGAGACCTTCGACATCGTCTACTCGAGTCGGGGTGCGCTCTGCTGGATTCGTGATCTGGACCGTTGGGCGAAAATCGTCGCTGAATTGCTTAATCCGGGCGGATTTATTTACATCCACGACACTCATCCGCTCTTTTACCTCTGGCAGGAGGAGGGGCCGATTCCGCCGTTTCGCGTCGAGGGTGGGTACTTCCACAACGACGAGCCGCTGAAGGAGGAACCGAGCGGGCATCCTGACTACGCAGGTGGCAAGTACGTTCCTACCCGTACCACCTACGAATGGCGCTGGACGATAGCGGATCTCCTTAACGCGCTGATCAAGGCGGGGTTGGTGATTGACGAACTTCGCGAGGAGGATGGGCTTTACTTCGAAGCGTGGGATGGAATGGTGAAAGGGGAGGATGGTCTCTGGCGTTTTCCCGGAGAGGATAACCGTGTTCCGATGGCAATTGTGGTTCGGGCGCATAACCCGTGAGAATGTGTCATTGCGAGGACGGCGAAGTCGGACGAAGCAATCTCGTAGTTTCTCGACTTTTCTTTGGGCAATTCGGGACTGTCCCAAAGATGTTGGGGTTTAAGAGGGACTGTCCCAGCAATTGCCTGGATGATAACACCAGATGAGACCCGGGATTTCATCCCGGGCCATCCGACGAAATCGTTGTCTCGACATGTTGACTTCCTTAAAGTGTCAACCTCCATCAGGACGAGACACTACGCAAAAACGCCCCCCAAAACGGTGGGCGTTCTCATGTTCTGTGCTGTTCCAGGCTGCGATCAGCTTCCCTTGCCGGAGAGGCTCAGCTCTTTCACCTGATCCGCTTCTACCACCTTCAGCATCGGCGATAACCGCTTGATGAGGTCCGCACGAAGTTCCTGAGTGATCAAGTCGCTCTCGATGACTTTCGTAAAAATGACGTCGAGCACCTGAGACTCGTTCATCAGGTCGGTGCGTTTCAGATCATATTCGCGGGATTTGCCGCTGATGATCCGGGAAAGTCCCTCAGCCGTTGGCTGATAACCCTCAAGTACCACTCGCTTCATCAGGATGGTCTCGAGGTCCTCGTTGGCTAAACGGACGCGGACCATCTTTGCACCGATGGTCTGGCGATACGCGATGATGATTAAAATCGCAGCAGCCAATACAGCAATCGCGATGATCGTTGACATGCTCATGTCGCCACTCTCCTGTTCGAGCTTCCCCCGAGAGCGACCTACCGCGTCCAAAAGGCCGGACCCCCCACGAGGGTTTACGAAGTATATGTTTCGCAAATACCTGACAGGTATCTGCATTTCCCTGTGGAAGTATACGCACGGTCCCTCTCAACTGTCAAGTGGCCTTTGCGTCTTTGTTACATGGCGGGCCATTCCCGAGCCTCGGGGTATCGCTATTTGGAATATCTCCCGAAACCCTATTCTTGATGCGGAGTTTGGCGTATGGTTAGGCGGCTGACTATCTGCCTGAAACCACGAAAACGTCGCTTGGCGGGCATTAAAAACGTAAAACGGCAGAGTCTCTTTTCTCCGGAAGCCTCCGGGAGTATCTCCGTTTCGATTCTATTCTGGCTTGCTAAGGATTCGCCGCCAAGAATTCCAGAGATACCCAGCGAGGATCGCCAGCTCGATCACTACGAACAGGATCACCGGTAATGGCACTCCCAGCGCCTCGCCTTTCGCGTAGCTGTGAAGTCCTGCAAGATAATAGTTAACCCCGTAATAGGTCATCAGCACGAGCAGGAAACCAACGAGGCTTGAGATGGCGAGCCCTCGTTCACGGACCATCCCTTTCTTCATCGCGTGTACGATCCCCAGATAAAATAGCCATGTGATCAGCGCCCAGGTTTCCTTCGGATCCCAGCCCCAGTACCGTCCCCAGGCAGTGTGCGCCCAGATCGATCCGAGTAGGATGCCGACGATCAGGAATAGAATAGCGTACTGGTAAAAACGATAGAGCGCCTGAGAGATTCTGGCGAGCAGCCTCTGGTTTTCGGGGCGGAACGTGTCAACAAAGAGCCACGCATGTCCTGCGCCCATTGCCAGTGCGCCGGAGGAATAACCGAGCAGAATGATGATCACATGAATGTTCAGCCAGACACTCTGCAACGCAGGAACGAGCGGTTCGATGGAGGGGTTGAGAGAATTGTGGGCGGCGATGGTAAGGTTGGCAAACCCGATGACCGCTGCTATCGGAATCATGATCTGGCGCGCCTGGCCCTTCACACCTACCTGTGCCAGCAGCAAAGCGCCCCAGGTGATTGTCACAAGTGATTCGTACATGTTGGACCAGGGGGCTCGTCCGCTGATGTACCAGCGTAGCCCAAGCCCGGCCGTATGCAGCAAAAAGGCGCCGAGCAGAATCAAGCCGGCCGTTCGCGTGACTTTTTCTGACTTCGCCCAGACATTCGCCAGCATCAGCAGGAGCGTAAGCAAGTAGAGCCCACGGACATAGCTCCAGAGATGGCTTCTCCGGTAGAGGACTTCGGCGCTCAGACGGGCCGCATCCAGGTCCGAGCCGTGCCAGTCCAGAAGATCCTCTTTTAATTGTCTCAAGGCAGTTTCGACGATCTCGCCGTTTCCCCGGCGATAGGCTTCAATCAAACAAGTGTAAGAGAGGGCGACCCTGTAGGCCTCTTCGCTGCTGTCATTCATCAATGCCTGCGGAGGAAGCCAGCCCATTTACGGTGCTCCGGGATTTGGCAGGATGCGCAATCCCTCGTGGGTCAGGATTCCCTGGAGCAGAGTGAGCCGATTCATCACCTCGAGAATCTTGTCTTGCTGGACTGTCAGATCGAGATTCTCCTCCTGGGTATCAAAGGCATCCAACGCGATGTCGCGAATCGAGGGGTTCGAGAGGATCTCCTGCATGGAGTATCGGTCCCTGCCATCCCCCTCGAGGCCTGCCGCGAGGCGGAGCGGATCGAACATGATCGGGACCATCGGCGCTACGTAGGCGGATTCCGGTTCGGCGATCCAGCGGAGCAGGGTGAGTGAGGGGTCCTCTTTCTGCCAACGCCGTTTTCCTGTGATTTCGCGTACGGCATCAGAGGCAAAACTGACAAACGGCCTCACTCTGCCGTTATACAGCACCGGGAGTTCTTCGAGGTCGTTTTTCGCGGCACGGGTGAGTTCCACTCCGGCTTGCAGCGGGAGTGCGGAGAGTGCGAAAAGCAGCAGCAATAGCGTCGAAAGCTTCTTCATCATCATCCCCGGCTCATTTCTGAATTTTCTGGAGATACCGTTTCTTCAGTGGAACTTTGAAGAAGACGATGAACACAAGGCCGAGGCTCATCATGCCGAATCCGGTGAAAATGACCGGAGTCCCCGGATTTTTCAGGACATTAAAGACGCTGCCCGGCGGATCGCCCGGTACATAACTTTGCTGGGAAATGACAAATCCACTCAGGATCAGGGGGTCGTTGACCCGGATGGTGTGGCGGTACATCTCGCCCCGTGAGGAATCGACCGCGACAACTGTGCTGCGGTAGTCGCTCGCCATCGTCGTGCCGGGGTAGGTGCGGAGTTGAAAGTCGTTCAGGGTCAACGTAAACCCTAAAGGAATCATGTAGTCCTGCTTCTGCCCCTTTTCCACCACCTGCATGATGAAGGCGTCTGTCGTCTGTCCAACGTTCAGGAAAATTTGTCCTTCAAGCTGTCCACGGCGGCCATATACGCTCCCCGCGATGATCACGAGGACGGCTAAGTGGGTAAGGATCCAGCCGATCTGGTGAGTCTTGTAGGGCCAGCGCTTGATAATGACCGCAATCTGGTTGAGCGCAAGAAGGGCGATCAGCGCATCCATCAGCGGGCTGCGGTAAACCGTTTGTAGCGCGGCTTCTGTGCCGGAGCGGGTCTCCACGAAGGTTCCAGCGATCAGCATAATCGCGATTCCCGTAAAGAGGAATAGCGCCAGTTTAACCGATGAGATGAACTCCCAGAGGGGGCGTAACGGAGCCATGTGCTGTCCTGTTGCGAAGTGCTTTACCTGTACCGCAATAATAGTTAGAGATTCTTAACATTTCACGAGGTTGCCAGAAAATCGGGAGTAGAACGGAGTCAGGGAAGGGGAGGCAAGCTTGCTCGCCAAGTCTGGTTTCTCAACGTGTCATTGCCCGGCTTGACCGGGCGATCCAGCGGCATGCAATTACGACCGGGTGGCCCGGGTCTTCAGACCCGGGTTTCATAAGAACGAGGCCATCCGACGACGGTTTTTCTATGTATCATTGCCCGGCTTGACCGGGCAATCCAGCGGTATGCGATTGCGAGGGCTGACGAATGCCTAATCTTGGGGGATCACCACGCCCACCTGCGGTGTGCTGGCGATGACATATGGGATGTAGTCTGGTGACCCGGCTGCCCTGTCAGCCGGGAATTCAGAGCTATTTCTTTTACCTGGCAGTGTAGCCCGACCGGGTGGCCCGGGTCTTCAGACCCGGGTTTCATAAGAACGAGGCCATCCGACGACGGTTTATCGATTTGTCATTGCCCGGCTTGACCGGGCAATCCAGTAGTGTAGTAGTGTAGCCCGGGACCACCGCGTCCCGGGAGATGTCGCTACCGCTTACGCCCAAAACCCAGCTTTGACCAAAGGTTGGGTGATGCATCATCCAAGGGTGTGTCCTCGCCCTCGCTCGCCGCTGCTTCACGTTTTCCACGTCCGGGAATGATCCGGTCAAAACCATGTCTGATAAGAATGCCCACCACATCCCGAGCCCAGCGGTGAAGCCTTCCTCGGTAACGGCGAACGGCATCTTCGCCCGACCATGGGCGGTAGCTTCGGCTGCGGTCGATGGCGGCGTGCCCGGCGACGGAGGTGAGCAGGCCGCTGAAAAGTCCTTCGCTGAACGCTTCGGCGAGTGTGCCCACTTTTGGGACGTGGCGTGCAACTCCCGCCCAGATATTGTCCATGGCGTTAAGCAGGTTTACCGCTGCGACGACTTTCGCGATGTCGTAGAAAACACGGACTGTTTCTCGAGTGGAGGGGCGTGTTCGGTAAATGTGAATGATACGGTTGACCATCCGGAAGTTCCGAGCCAGCACGATATAGAGGTCAATGCTGCGGTAGGGGGAGAGGGCTGTGCCGATGGTGACCAGGCCGACGTTATCCGATACGACCTTCTCCGCCTCTTTGTCCAGATGTTTAAGGAGTGGAGCAATCGCCTCGTTTTCTACGCGCTGCAACTCTTCCCGAAGCCACTCTGGTTGCGGTTTCTGACTCTGGAGTATGTCTACCTGCGTTCTGAGTGCGGTTAGCTGGGTTGCTGCACTTGAAGAGAGGAGGGGATTCTCCTCAAACCGCACGGTCACCCTGTTGAGATATCTGAGCGCATGCTCGGCCTGTTTCCTTGTCGCTGGAAGGCCCTCGGGTAGTGAGGGGGGAGCGAGAGCGGTTCGGTAGGTGGCGAGGGCGCGGAGTTGCCAGATCAGGTAGAAAAACAGCAGCGCGAGGACCGCGAGGAAACCGTAACCCGCCCAGGGGTGCATCTGTGCGAGCGTCTGGTAGGCCTGGATCGCTTCGAGAACGGCGAAAAAAGTAAATCCAATCCCCACAGCAACCGCGATACGTTCTACAGTCTTCAGGAGGTTCTGCATGATGTGAGTACCTCGTTACAACAAAAAGGGACAGTATCACACTGTCCCCGGCTTGCGATCTGGAAAATGTACGTCATTCAGAGGATGCTGGACCAGATGTTTCGTACAGCTTGCTCATAGTTCGGTTCACCGGCTTTTCGTCTGTAATTGCCGTGATTGTCCCGATCGTAGAGTTCTACACAGCAACCGTTGGAGATTTTCTCCAGCCACTCAAGCACTGTATCGACCTCCGCCTCAGTGTTGTAAAGTCCGAAAGAGATGCGGACCGCGCCCGGAATGTCGCTCTTGTCGCCATGGCGCATCCTCTCGCGGAACGCTTCCACCTCTTCTTGTCTGACATGAAGCATCTGCAGTACGAATGGATGCGCGCAGAAACAGCCGTTTCGTACCCCAATTCCTGCCTCATCCGCCAGGATAGCGGCTGTCAGGTCGTGAGGTATGTCTGGCAGGTTAAAGGAGATCACTCCCAGCCGGCGGTGCATATTCTCTTCGCCGGTTAGGCCGTAGATGTCCGCTCCGATTGTTTCCAGCCCGGCGAGGAATTTCCTCGTCAGCCGCAGCTCCACCTCGTCCAGTTTATCAAACCCGATTTTCTTCAGTGTTTTCATCGCAGTCGAGAGGGTGATTGCCCCGAGGACGTTCGGGCTTCCCGCCTCCTCGCGTTCCGGGGGTGCTGCCCAATCCACCGCGTTTGGTTCTACGACGAGGACGGCTCCTCCGCCGCGAAGTGCGGGAGGGCTGTCGCTCATCAGGTCTTTCCTTCCGACGAGAAGGCCGCCGCCGAACGGGGCGTACATCTTGTGGCCGCTGAGCACGAGGAAGTCGATGATCTCGCCGTTCTTGAGTTGCATGGAAATCGGTTTATGGGGAGCGAGCTGAGCGGCGTCAATACAGATCGGGACGCCATGCTTGTGTGCTACGGCGGTCAGCTCCTCGATAGGCTGAAGAGTGCCTACGACATTGGAAGCGCCGGTGAGGCTGACCAACCGTGCTCTGCTGCCCTCGCACTTCAGGTAATGGTCCAGCTTGTCAGGATCAATCCACCCCTGATCTGTCACCGGAACCCGCACAGTACGCCCACGTTCACGCCAGGGCAGGTCATTGGCATGGTGCTCCAATTCGCTGATGATGATGCTGTGGTCGTTGTCTCGGGGGAGCATCCGGGCGAGCCTGTTCAGCGAATCCGTGGAGTTTGTGGTGAAGACGGCACAATGAATATCGGGATCGGCACCAACGAAGTCGATGGCCACATCCCGGCTCAGGTCGTACCACTCGCTTGATAACTGACTCTTGTAACCTGCACCACGGTGAATGCTCGCATAGGTTTCCAGCAGTTCATTGGCGGCGGCTTGAGTCGTTTTCAGGGCGGGTGTGGAAGCGGCGTTGTCGAAATTGATATAGGTCGATGTGCCTCCGCCCGCCAGTGGTGTTTGGTTGTCAACACCGACGATGAGGTTGCGCAACGGATTGGAATGGTCCATGATCACCCTGTCGTTGAGGTATGTAGCCAGTTCGAGCAGGAATTTGGGGGAATAAGGAACCGTCTGCAAATCGCAGGGCTCCGAATGGCGTTCCCCGGTCAGGATGCGCTAAGTTAATGATTGTATAGACAATTTGGGGGCGTAATGAACCGAATCGTGTTATCGGTGGTTCATGCCTCCGGTACCGAAGTTGCTCTGGTGCTGGGCGATATCACCGAAGAGAAGGTGGATGCAATCGTCAACGCTGCCAACACCCGTCTGGCGCACGGTGGAGGTGTGGCGGGTGCGATTGTTCGCAGGGGCGGGCAGGAGATTCAAACTGAATCGGATGAACTCGCTCCTGTGAAGGTTGGACATGCAGTCATCACGGGTGGCGGGAAACTGCATGCCGCTTTTGTGATCCACGCTGTGGGTCCGCGATGGGGGGAGGGGGATGAAGAGGAAAAACTCGCCTCCGCAGTTTGTGCGTCTCTGCTGCTCGCCAATGAGCGGCAATTGGAATCGATCAGCCTCCCTGCCATTTCTACAGGGATATTCGGGTTTCCACTCGAAACGGCTGTGACGGTGATCCTGACGGAAATCCGAAGGGTGTTGGACGAGAAACTCGCGCCTTCTCTGAGGATTGTGCGGATTGTTCTCTTCGACCAGCAGGCGGTTCACGCGTTCATGATGCAATGGGAGGCTGTCTGGAGTTCAGGACTGCGCTAGGCTCCGTTACCACGACGGCGGGTCCACCAACGCATAAAACCGGACCGTTCAGCAGGGGAAAGAACGCCCCGAAGCCAAACCAGCGGCAGGAGCAACACTAGCAGAAGTTGCAGCGCAAGGCCCGCCAATGTATCTGGAAGCAAAGCGGCGATGGCATACATAGCAGCAGTCGTCGCAACGATCAGCAGAATTCTCGCCCACTCATAGGGAACCACGTAGTGCCGCCGGATGTAGAGGAACATTCCGCCCGCGATGATCATATAGGAGGCCACCGTCAGCCACGCCGAGGCCATGTAGCCGTACACCGGGATCAGCAGGCCGTTTCCCACGATGTTCACAATCGCGGCCGTTCCAATGATGACCGGGATAATTTTCGTCCGCTTCTCGATGTAGATGCCTACCATGAAATTCGCTTCCATGCCGTTGAAAATGTGAGCCAGCATCACCACCGGGACGACCGCAAACCCCGCCCAATAACTGCTGTCGATCAGCGGGCCGATTCCGGGCAGCGGCAGTTTGAGTAGCGGCTCCAGAAAGAGCGATGCCGCCAGCCAGACCCAACCGACCACGATCATGTAATAGGTGAGCACACGGGCGAAGGTCTCTTTCGCGTCATCATCCTTGGCGGTTTGCAGGAAGAAGGGTTGCCACGCATACCGGAATGCCTGAGCGATCATGTTCATCACCATCGCGATCCGGTAGCCCGCGGAATAGATCCCCGCATCATCCACACCCATGTAATGTTCGATCCATTTCCTGTCGGAAAACTCCACGGCGACCATGAAGAGTTGGCTTGGCAGGTTGGGCAGGCCAAAGATGAACCACTCCCGCATCCGCCCCCATTTCCAGTCGATTCGGAGCTGGGGAACAACGATCACGAGCAGCGCTGCCAGCACACCCACCGAGGTCCAGAGGAAGGCGTAGAAGGCGCCGATCACACCCATCCGCAGTCCGCCAACGAGCCAGATATTCAGCCCGATGTTGAGCAGGACGTTGAAAAGTTTCAGCAGGGAGAAGGTGCCGGGTTTGTTGCGAATTCTCAACCATGTGAAAATGTGCATGGTGAGAGTGTCGAGCAGAAGGACTGCGGCGCTGATCCGGGTGATCCTGATTTCGGTTTCGCCTGCGCTGGAGATGACCACCCGCGCAACCTCAGGAGCAAAGAGGATCAAGAGCAAGCTGATCGTTCCGCCGATAGTCACGGTCTGGACGAGCAAGCTGCCGAGGTCACGTCCCTGAGTTTTCTTTTCTTCCGCTGCGGAAAAACGGAGCAGAGCGATGTCCATCCCGTGCACATAGAGCGGTTGGAAGATGGTGATCATTACCATGAACAACGCATAAACGCCATATTCCGCAGGACTTAGCAGGTGTGAATAATAGGGGAGCAAGAGAAAGGCGACAGCGCGAGCCGCGATCGTTCCGATCCCATAAACTGCAGTCTGTTTGGTCAGAGCTCGAATCTTCGTGAACATCCTTACCTCCCCAGCCAGCTAAGATGGGGAAGAACAAGGAGCAATACCATACCCCAGCCGATTACCCACGCTTTCTTTTGTGGAAGCACCCATAACGGTGCCCCGAGGAGCAGTGCGAGAACGGGTCCAGCGCCCAGCAGGAAACGGGGGTCGGTCTGATCGGTTGTGAGTCCGTAGTAAAGGAACCCAAGCAGCGTCATTCCAGCCCCAGCGCTCCAGATCAGTAGAACACGATCCAACTCGAGTCGCATCGTCGCAGCCCGAAACCGGTCCCAGTTGAGAAACAGCCAGACGAGAGAGACGAGAGATGTAATCAGAAAAAGCAGAGTCCCGGCTTTAACCCAAAAACGTCCCCAGTACTCATGCCACGGAGACTGAAGTGAATAGAGAAAGCTGGAGGCAAGTTCACGGAGTGAGAGGTCGGGACTGAAGGCGTTCAGTTCCGCGCTCCCGATAAACATGCCGAAGGTTTTGTATCTCAGCATCCATAGCGACAGGGTGAGAAGAAGGATGGTCGCTCCGGTTAAAGCCGTGATGAGCGTTTTCTGCTTCCATGTACCCGGTGTTCCGACCGCCGCGACCACACCGACCATCACCATCAACGGCATCGAGGAGAACTTGGTGTAGATCGCCGCCGCAGAGACGAGAACAAGCACTCCCCAGCTTTTCCAATCGAGTCTGACAAATGCTGTTCTTGCCGCGAGGAGGTAAAGACCCGAAGCGGTGAGCATGAAGAGAGAGTCGTTGTTCACCGTAGCGGCGTGGATCATACTGATTCCGAGCAGCGTGTCCGCGAGGATGATTGGTCCGCGAGTGTCGGAATCGGGCAGCGCTCTGAGCAGAGTCAGCAGCGCCACGCCCCAGAACAAAAGCGAGAGCAACCTCAGCAGGATCGGTTTCTGCAAATCCGTAGGGGTGAGGCGGTAGAGTGGAGCGGCAATCTCATAATAGAGGGGAGGCTGCCACATCTCGTAGTCACCGCGAAGTAAAGCGTCCGGAGCATGGACCGACTCGTTGAATGTGGGAATCCCCTCCTGTTGTGCGCTGTACTGAATATGCTTCAGGTGTCCGTATTCATCGTTGTAAGCGGGAGGTGTTCCAGTCTGGTCAATGCGGACGGGCGAACCGAAAATCACCGTAAGACGCAGGATCACACCAAAAAGCAGCGCAACGAATGCGTAGGGGGGAACTCCGATCCTCTGCGATGCACGCACGAGGGGGGAGTCTTTTCTCCCGATTGGTCTGATTCTCTCCCGGCTCAGGCTCACCGGACATCCACCTCGACATCAGGTGTGTCGGGCATGAACCCGCGCGGCGTCCGCCATTTCTGCACGTTGTCGAGGACGAGGGTGTTCCGGAAGAATCCCTGCATCGAGAAATTCTCTTTGAACGCTGCGAGTCCCCAGGTCACCTTGTTATTCGGTTCCGTGCTGATTCCGAAATCATACCAGGTGAAACCGCGCTCGAGGGCGTGGATGATGCTGTCGTGAACAAGCAGCGGGCTGGGACGGAGATTCTGAGCATCTTCGCGATGCGCGATATAGAATTCCAGCATCACCTTCTCATTGCAAATGAAGTTGAGGATGCCGGCTATCGGTTCGTTGTTGTAGTACGCCATCGCCATCTCGAGCTGCTTTGGCGCGAGTTGCGCCAGATGCTCGAGTTCATCGCGGGTATGGGTTGGGGTTACGCCCAGTTTCTTGCGGTTATTGAAAAGGATCTCATAATACTGGTCGAGGGTTTCGCCGGTCATTGGCAGGTTGTGGCGAATTGTCACGCCCTCGCGGATCGCCTTGCGGATAGCTGTACGAGTCTTGTTGTCATACCGCTGGATAACGAGGCGCTCGCTGGTGGGGAGAAGCCTGAGGTCAACCGCCTGTGTCAGGTCCTGACGCATGAATTTGAATCCCGCCCTCTGCATCGCAAAGTCCACCGTATCCGACTCCTTGCGGTGATAAATGTGGGGAGTGGGGGTGCAGCGTAAACGTTCGATCCCCTCGGATTTGGCGACGTCGATCAGGTCGTGCAGGAGACGGTGGACATTGATCAGGCTGACATCGTCACGGATCAGCAGGCCACCATAGCTCGCGCCGGGGTGGCTGGTCCAGGATTTCTTGCCATCTTCCTCCCGAAATGCACCCGGCCAGACCGCTACGATATGGCCTTTGCGCCGAAAAATCAGGTGTTTATGGTCGAAACGGCCTTTCGGGTGGTAGTCGAAAAACCGCTGCATGGCAAATAAGTTTCCCTGCACCGCAGAACGCACGAAACGCTCCCATTCCGCCCGGTGCTCGTCTTTGTAGAATTCGACCTCGAAGTACATTGGCCTCTGTCCTGTCCCGTTGCCTTGCTCGCTCCCAATCGAGGGGAGGGTTCTCTGCGTGGAAGTATATAAGGCATGAATTTACAATCTTCCACCGCCGACAGGAAAATAAGCAGGTATTCACCCGGTTGGACCTGCTAGACTCCCATGAGCGGCGTTTTAGAGACAACGGTACCTGAAAAGAACAATGACTTCGGATTGAAATTGGGAGAATTGACTAGCGAATAGCCTTATATTTACATATTGGCGTATTAGCTATCTGATCTTACACTATTGTGGGCTATTCCGATGAAACATAACAGAGTATTACTAACCGCTCTCCTTCTGTTGCTTCCCCTGACCTTCAGCTGTGGCTTGATGGACGACATTGAAAACACGGCACCTCGAATCCGTGAGATCGAGGTATCCAGCGGCGTTGTAGATGCCAACGAAGTGGTGACGGTGAACTGCATTGCCGAGGATGATGATGGCGACTTTTTGTACTACTACTGGCGGGCTGAAGCTGGCATCATGACCTCATACGGAACAGCCAGCAATATCGAGTGGGAGGCTCCGGCATATAGCGGAATGTACAAGCTGGAAGTCGAGGTTTCGGATGAATATGACTCAGCATTTGGTGTGCTATACCTTCTCGTAGTCAATGGGGAGGCTTTGCCGGATACCCTGATTTTGCTCACTCCTGCGAACGGAGCTACGGGCATTGGAACATCAGCATACTTGAGTTGGTCATTTGATGGTTCTGGAATTGATGAACTGTATTATTCAGTGTACCTGGGAACAGACGACAACCCAGCACTCTATCAGGCTGGTCTGGAAGACTCCCACTTCGAAGTAGAAGGACTCTTGTTAGACACGACGTATTTTTGGCGAGTTACAGTACTTAGTGGCGAGACGGAACTCTATTCGAGTGACACCTTCAGTTTTTCAACCATGACCTCAATTATCTCGGATTACCAATCCATCTTTCCGCTTGAAGTTGGAAACGTCAGGGCGAAGAAGGGGATTGAGATCAACGGATACTATGATTGGGACCGGGAAGTAGCCGTTCGCGATACAAACGATATTGTCGATACAACGCGCATTGTTGAGTCAGCGTTAGGATTGACCCCAGAGGAAGGAGTTCTGGCCTATCGTCTCGTAGGTTCCGAAATAGATGCGTGGTTCGCACACCTCTCCTATGGCATTTACTGTCGTAATTCCTCTGGTACGTGGTTTGAATGGGATGCATTGATAGACTATCCACAGCCTTCAGGGACAGTACTTGAGGAGTCGGGAGACGGCGTGACGTGGATTGATAGATTATGGGTGCAGAACGCTGACACGACGGTAACCGTAAATGGTGTTACATATGAGAATTGTTATGTGGTAAACAAATACGAATACCCCTATTACGGCACTAATTACCGGTTCCGTGAGCGGGTCTATGCCCGGGGAGTGGGCGTGGTCAAGCGAGTTATCACCATCGCAGACAGAGAGAATGGTGAATTCGGCGACTTCTATCAGGAAATCAAAGTGCTTGATCGGCTGTACAATATTTACGATGAGGAGTAAAATATACTTGGTTCTATAACATTGACAATGTCACCGTGATATTACAGATCTACTTGTTAATTGTTACGGGACCCAGTGGTTCAGGGCTATACCATTTTCCCGCCGAATTTACATAGGGGCTGAAGCGGGCAATCGTTACAGCCGGGATTTTTCAGGGTGCAGAGATGGTGGCCGAGGACGTCGAGCAGGCCATGAAAGTGATTGTACAGCATTGAGTCGCGTGGCAACTCGCGCATGATCTGTTTTTGAACCTCTCCGTAGAGAGGTTTTTTTCTTTTGCCAAAAACACGTTGGGTAATCCGCAGGGTGTAGGCGTCCACAGTCATCAGCGCACGCCCTAACGCATAGCAGGCGATGGCATCCGCCGTCTCCTCGCCGACGCCCCAAATCCCGAGTAGTTCGTCTCGCATCTGCAAATCATCCAGCGAATCCACCGCGCCGCTCTCGACGCGCTCAACCCACCACGCCGCCAGTTCGCGCAGCTTGCGGGTTTTCATGTTGTAGTAGCGGCTGGGGCGGATCGCCTCGCCCAGTTTATCCGGGTCTGCTTTCAGGATGGATTGTGCCGAAGTCCAACCGAGCGCCTTCAGGTTTTCGAGCGCCTGCACGACGTTCTTCCACGAGGTGTTCTGGGTGAGGACTGCGCCTGCAGCGACTTCCCAGGCATCGCTTCCCGGCCACCAGTGGGGATCGCCCCAGCAGTCCCAGAGCGCAACAAAAAGCCGCCCCCACGGCCCATCACCCGGATCGGTGAATTTATCAGCCGGTCCAACTCCGGGCGGCAGGTAACGGGTGCGGTTCAAGTCCATCTTATTCCGTTATTGTTGTGGCCCTGTTGGCTGGCCCAACAGGGTTGAATTGTTCTTGCCAATCAGAAACCCGACTCTGAAGAGTCGGGCCACCCATTGCTGCTGATGAAACGTATTCCCTTTTGTCATTGCCCGACTTGATCGGGCAATCCAGGAACAGGACCCCAATACCCTCTCACTTCCCTCGTCGTGGCTGAAGAATCAGGTAAACGCCGAAGCCTAGCAACAGCAGCGGCCACCAGTCCCCGATCCTGTGGAAGAACCGGCCACGGAGCACATGCTCCTCGATTAACGCAAAATAGCCGCCGATGACAAGCAGAATGATACCTGTGGTCAATTCCCCCGCCCGTGACCGATCCGCGAAATAGCTGGCGATGAACGCCCCGCCGGGCGCCATGACGAGGAAGGGCCAGAGTTCGCTGATATAGATACCGGGAATTGCGCCATCCTCGGCGAGGAATGCCAGCCCTAGCAGGAGCAGAAGTGTACCCACAAAGACCGATCCATGGTTCTTTTCGCTGAAGAAATTCGCGAGGAACGCTGCGCCGGCGATCACCAGTATCCACGGCCATGAGTAGTCGATAACATCCAATTCATCAAGGAACAGGAGCGCGCCGAGTACGATCAAAGCCGCACCGAGGAACGTCTGGCGTTTCTTGACACTCATGCGATTTCCTCCTCGGAAAGAACCAGGCCTAGAAGCAGATAGACGATGATGACCAGGCCTGCGCTGAAGATTGTCAACATTGCGAAAACGAGCCGAACGAGAGTGGAATCGATACCCATGTGTTTACCAATGCCGCCGCAAACACCAAAGAGGACACGGTCGGTTCTGCTGCGACGAAGAGGTTTTTTGCCGGGGAGTTCTGTTTCCACACCAGGTTCAGTGGCTTCAGCTTTTGCCTCGGCTTTCTCTTCCGTCTCCTCTGCTTTGTCCGCAGCTTCCTGTGCCGCAGGACGAAGGAGAAGTGCGATGCCGAGGGCTACTAGTGCCAGCGGACCGACCCAACCCCAAGGTACAATGAACATGGAGTCGAATCCGAATCGTCCGCCGATCCAGATCAAGGCAATCACAATCAGGACAATGCCCACGACTTTCGCACCGTCCACCGAACGGGCCTCCCTGCCCGGATCTTCGGCGGAGGGGGACTCGGGGATCAGAATCCACGCAACGAGATAGGCGAGGACTCCCGTACCGCCGAGCAGAACTGTGGCGAGCCAGATCAACCGGACAATCACCGGGTCCATCTGGAGGTAGCCACCGAGGCCTCCGCAGACGCCTCCGATTACCCTGTCTTTACGGGACCGGTAGAGCCTTTTATAGATTCTTTCTTCACTCATCCTCGGCCTCCATCACGATGTATTCCGGCTCAGGTGGAATGACCAGCCAACAAATCAGATAGGCAAGAATGCCGGTACCAAAACCGAAGATCAGCAGAACCCAGATGACGCGAAGAATCACCGGGTCGATCTTGAAATAGCTGCCCAGTCCACCACAAACTCCTGCTATCACGCGGTCGTCTCGGCTGCGTCGCAAGGTTTTCTTCTCGCTCATCCTGCTACCCTCCGGTTCTTTTTCTTTTCCTGAAGTTCTCAGGGCCGCCTCATACTTTCCTGCTGCCTCTTCCGTAATTCAATAAAGTACTTCTCATATCCATTCCGGACACGTCTGGCAATGTCGCTTCGGTATTCCGGCGTCCGCATCGCTCTCTCCTCCTCGGGGTGGAGAAGATAGGAGGCCTCAATCAAAACTGCGGGCAACCAGCTCGGCCTCGCCAATGCGAGATCCTGGTACCGTACTCCGTCTCCCTGCCGTCCATTCGCGGTCAGCGACTCGTAGAGGGCGTCCGCCAATGGCTTGGCGTGGCGGTGGACATAGTGCAGACTGCTGCCGTGGTGCGTAAAGGGGTTTTTCCCCTGTGGAAGACCGTTGTGATGGACGCTGAGAAGAAGGTCGATCTCTTCATCCTGTGCCATCACAACCCGCGACAACAGGTCAAGATCCACATCCTCCGTCCTCGAAACCTGCACGGTCGCACCCGCCGATTTCAGCTCTCCCGCAATCGCCATCGCGAGGGGGAGGTTGGCGCGGCTCTCCCAGTAACCGGTCGGTCCAATGGCGCTCATGTTCGAGCCGCCATGCCCCGGATCGACCAGAATTGTCAACCCCTCAAACGGGCTCGATCCGATTTCCGGCGCTTCGCGCACAGACCAGACGAAAGTCGAATCGTCTGACCAGCTTGTCTTCCAACCCCACAACCACTCAGGCTGGATTGTTGCGGTCAACCGAAAGACGCCTGCCTCCGGCTGGCTCCAGCGAATTTCATCCACGACACGACTGCCCGTTGGCTGAATGATGACATCAGTCCAGCTCACCGCTCCGTACAGGGTTAATTCAAGCTGGAAGTCATCCACCCGCTCCACCTTCCAAGGCACTTTCGCACCGAGGGGCACGGTAATGTTTGTCCATCTCCCATCGATGTTCGAAACAGCCTTGTGCACGACCTGGATTTCGGGTTTCTGCAGGGTCGAATCGACCGTAACATGAGCCCCCTCAATCCAGAAATTGTCGTTACCCGGGAGATCAATGTTCCAGAGCAATGAGTCACCCGATCCGCTCGAACCAACCGCCCAGAGAACCGTCCCGGAGTCGGGGTACAGATTCGTTGTGCCGGGCCAGCCGACGCGGAATTTTGCCGTTGGACTGGTAACCACAAGCCCGATATTCTCGCTGCGCCGTGGCAATTCCCAGAGTTCCAGCTGTTTAACAGGCGCAATCATCGCAACCTGCCGCATGATCTCTCGTTCATTGGACGGATCAATACACCGAATCGTTACCACGGTTCTCGCAACCAGCCCCTCGAGTTTGCTGTGCCAGGTGAGTGTGTCCACTCCAGCCGTGGCAGCCCAGCCAAGCCATCCACCGTTGCTGTGCATTTCGACAGGAACGCCGTTCAGGGTTACCTGAGAAGCGGGATTTTTCACACTGCCGAACGCAAAAAGGCTGTCGGTCAGTTTGTCAACGATGATCAGGGTGTCACCCGGCTGAAGCAGTGTGTCCTCCAGCGTTGGCCGGGGAAAGATGATCGTCAGGTCTGGCCGGGAAGAGAGAGGCGGTTCCGGATCCGGTTTGGTCAACGGGGCGTGAGCGGCGCATCCAGCCAACACCAGCGAGAGGATCAGCAAAGTCATGTGGATGAGTCGGTCTCGTTTTACCATGATTTGCTCCAGCCGTGAATGATGCGAATGCCTTCGAGCACGAGGTTTGGCTCAATCGCGTGAATTTCCGCGATGTGGGAGGCGACAATACTTGCCTGACCCCCCGTAGCGATCACCTTGGCCTGCGGAGCACCCATCTCCTTGCGCATTTGTGCGATAAGGCCGCGGAGCCCGTGGATCGAACCGTAGAGAAGGCCGGCCCGGATGGCGTAGTCAGTGCTCGTTGCGATCACGTTGTCGGGTACGACGAGACGCGCTTCGGGCAGAAGGGCGGTGGCGGTTTTCAGCATTTCGGCGCTCGTCTGAAGGCCGGGCATAATCGACCCGCCAAGATAGACGCCCTCTTCATTGACTGCCTCGAGGGTGATCGCCGTGCCAAAATCGAGGACGATCAGCGGACCGCCATACTTCTGAAATGCGGCGATGGAATCGCAGACACGGTCGGCGCCGATCTCATGAGGCCGCTCTAAGCTTGTGTGGAACCCTGGAATATCGCCGTGAATAAACAGGGGGGTGATCCCGATATAATCCTCCGACATGGCGCGGTAGACCTGTCCGATTTTCGGCGCTACACTGGCGATTGCAACCGCGTCAATGGCTTTCGGGTCAATTCCGGCATCCTGGCAGAGCATTTTGATCATGATCCCGGCTTCATCGGCGGTGCGAGTTGAGCGGGTGGATAGACGGCGCACCGTTGCGAGTGTATCGTGGGTGAAAATGCCCATCACGACGTTCGTGTTGCCGATGTCCAACGCCAGAAGCGTGTTCGTACTCTTCTCGCTCATGAATGCTCCTCAATGCCTTCTGCGGCATGGATTTCAATATCACCGTCCGATGTACGCAAACGTAGTGCTCCGGTATCGCTTATTCCCAGCATGATTCCGGTTTTCGGTGTGCCGGAACCTCTCACTGTTACGGTTGCTCTTCCCACACCCGCTGCGGATTCCCATTCCCGCCGTAGCGACGCAGGATCACGACGCCACTGATCTAGTCGGTCCCGGAGTTCCAGCAGGAGGGTCAGAACCAATGGTTCTCTCGCCAACACCTGCCCGCCTGATTCCGAACGCAGGGAGGTTACCGCCTGATCCAGGTTCTGGACCTGCATTTCCGGCAACGTCTCCAAGTTAACGCCAATACCCGCAATGATTTGCCAACCAGACTCCGTAATCGTGGATTCGCAGAGTATCCCTGCCAGTTTTCCGCGGGGGGTGACGAGGTCGTTGGGCCATTTGAGGTGAGTGTCAAGCTCAATCCCATTTTCCTGCGCAAGTTTGCCGAGGGCTGTGTGGAGGGCGAGTCCCACGACGAGAGGGATTAAAGTGATCGGTGAATCCGCTTCCTGCTCGACAAGCAGGATCGAGAGGTACAGTCCACCCGTTGGGGAGACCCAGACGCGGTCATGCCGTCCACGGCCGCCAGTCTGCCTGTCGGCTAGAAGGACGGTCCAGGGTTTTGCGCCAGATTGGGCCAGGCGTACGAGATCGGCATTGGTGGAACCGGTCTCCTCGACCCAGTGGAAGGTCGCTTCAGGCATCTTCTCCGCGAGGAGGCTGCGCATGGATTGGAGGTTGAAAGCCACCGTCAACTCACCTTGAAAACCGGCCTTGGTTCTTGTTTACCTGAAATGTAGGTCTCATGTGGCAGTGAAAAAAGCTGGGGGAGATGTTGTCTCGTCTGGTCAGGAGGATTTTTCTCCCTGGAATAAACGGATGAGAGTGTCGGCAGCGGTTGTTGCAGGCAGAGTTCCCTCCATTACAGATTTCTCCAACCCTTTGATCTCGCGTTGTACATCAGGGTGTTGGCGGAAGAGGGCGTGGAGGTGATCCTCGACCATGGCATGAATCCACTCTCGCGCCTGATTCCTTCGGCGTTTCATGAATACGCCGGAGTCGGAGACTGATTTTCTGAAGGCTTCAGCGGTTTGCCAGACCTCATCAATTCCCTCTCCGGTCACGGAGGAGGCTGTCAGCACCGGCACGTTCCACCCTTCGGTAGCGGGCTGCAGATAGTGGAGCGCCCGTTCGTACTCGCTACGGGAGAGATTGGCGCGCTGTTTGTTATCGCCATCCGCTTTGTGAATGACCACCAGATCGGCAAGCTCCACAACGCCCTTCTTGATCCCCTGAAGCTCATCCCCAGCACCGGATACCAGGAGAAGCGCGAAAAAGTCCACCATCGAGCGGACAGTTACCTCGCTCTGTCCCACACCCACTGTCTCCACGAGGAGTACATCATGCCCGGCAGCTTCCATCAACAACATCGTCTCGCGGGTTTTCCTGCCCACTCCGCCGAGAGCGCCTCCGGTGGGGGAGGGGCGTATGAACGCCCGCGGGTCAGCCGCAAGTTTTTCCATCCGCGTCTTGTCACCGAGAATTGATCCACCGGTCAGGGTGCTCGTTGGGTCAACGGCTGTCACTCCGACTCTGTGGCCCATTTCGATCAGTCGCATGCCAAGGGTTTCAATGAAGGTGCTTTTCCCCGCTCCGGGCACTCCGGTCAAGCCGACGCGGAGGGATTTTCCGGTGTAGGGCAGAAGTTTGCGCAGCACTTCCTGGGATTGCTCGAAATCACGTTCAGCATTGGACTCGACAAGCGTGATCGCCCGAGCCAGGGTCGTCCGGTCGTTGGCGAGTACACCGTCGACAAGCTCCTCGGTTGAAAGTCGACGCCGCCGTGGTGTGGGGGTGTCGGACTTGGGCGCGGTACGGCCGGGCAGACCCTCGTGGCCACCTTTGACACCCGGCATTACATGCAACGCCGATTTCTTTTCGCTTTTGTTGTCACTCATCGTCTGGGGAGATCCAATCTGAAACGTACAACTTGATTCATGATTTGATCATAATAGGGCTGAACCAACGCATACACACTTTTGATGGGGCTTTCTGTTGTCCGCCACTCCATGATGCGATTCAATTCCGTTTCGCCAAGAAGCTCTAGAATCGCGGTGTATTCAAACGCGCAGACAAATAGCCTCCGCCAATTCGTGCTGTCGTTGGGAAGGGTTTCCGTGATTCCGGGGATGAGCTGATCAGCTCGTTTGATGAGATCCTCGATTGCTCGAGACAATTGCTGATCACGGGATTGCAGGTGCCAGTCGAACTCATGATACAGCAGGACGGCCAGTGCTTTATGGTCATCCTCAAGCAGCCCTGTACCCATTGTCAGCACCGGGAAACTGCGGGATTTTGCGCCGTCTTTGATGAGGATTTTCGGGGTTATTATCCAGTTGCCCAGTGTGTAGTCATGGACAACACGCACGACCTGCCGATTGGCCATCGCCTCGCGGAGATTTCCACTTTGCATGGTCACCTTCAGGCTATCCTGTTGCGCAAAAAGAGGCGCGGCCAACAGGAACGCCAGCAAAGAAAAGACCGTCTTTCTCATGCAAAAATTCCCTCCCGCTCTTCTTCGTCTAGAAGGTGGCGGGTGGGAACGTCCGGGTCAAGAGTCAAGGCGAGATGATCCTTTGTTCATGGGGCATGATCAGGTCTCGCGTTCCCACTCATTTTGGCTGATTTCCCGAGTTTTCTAAACCTGTTCAACTCCGTTGAGTAGTCCGAGAGTTGCGCGCACTCTGTGCACGCGAGCTTGCGTTTTCAGCACTGCGGTTCAGTCACGGGATTCATACTTCATGTCATTGCCCGGCTTGTACGCCTTGGGCGTGCTTGACCGGGCAATCCAGAAAACAACTAACCCCTGTTGGACGAACCAGCAGGGCCATACTCCAGCCGAAGCAGCCCGGCATCACCATCTGCCGGGAGGAGCTCAAACAAAGAACCTTTTATCGCAACTGAAAATTCGTCTTGTTGACCTCGGTCTTCAAACCATTACCCACGTTATAACAAATGCCTCTGGAGTCTGGACTGTCCAGAAAGGGGAAGTGTCAGGATTTTGAGAGTGTTGGCTAAAAGATGTGTAGATTTAAATAGAGCTGTTTCGGAATCAGTACAGGGAGGGTGTATGCCCTGCAAACGACTCCAGAAATATCTCGATGAGAATTCCGTCAAGTTCGAACTGTGCCGCCACTCCAGAGCGTTCACATCTCAGGAAATTGCCTCTCGCATTCACACCAAAGGGCGCATGTTCGCCAAGACGGTGATCCTCACACTCGACGGCCTGCCTGCAATGGTTGTCCTGCCCGCATCGGAACTGGTAGATCTGGAAAGTGTTCGCAAGTCGGTTGGGGCCAAGCGTGTTTTTCTTGCGACAGAAACCGAGTTCCGTGACATGTTCCCAGATTGCGAAGTCGGAGCCATGCCGCCGTTCGGAAACCTCTACGGGATGGAGGTTTATGTTGCTGAAGTATTCCCCAAGTCGGGGACTATCAGCTTCAATGCCGGAACCCATTCCGAGGTGATGAAAATGAGTGTGGAGGATTTTGTGAGACTGGTGAAACCGGTCCGGATTAAACTGGCCTGGCAGCCGCTCTTCACCGGCTAACCCACTTTATAAGCGTGCTGTCCCCACGGGATGCGTGAACCGGTACCACAGCCCCCACGTTTTCATCGACTTTTACCCTTCGAGACGAATCCCGTTCTCGAAGCAGGAGGACTCTGTGACAATACCATCCCCATCTGAAAAGTCGTATACTTCAAGGTTAATAACGTTAATAGAGCTTCTGTGGGGCGGGCATGGACACAATTCGGCGGTTGATTGAAGGCACGGCGACGGTACTGAACCTCTTGCTGGGAACAACTCTGCTCTGGCCGCCGCGGCCGAACGGATATCGCGCCAGAACTCGCCGCATCGTCCTGAAAATTCGTCAGAATCCCGACCTGTTGATTGACGCAGTCTATTCGCTGCGTTATCCGCTTGCACTCGTCACCACGGCTGTCTCCGGCGCGATAGCGGTAATCGGACTGATCCGCCTCAACGATGAGCCCGGCGTGCTCGCAATGAAACTGGCGGGTGCCGCTTTCGTGTTTGGTGTGGGCGTATTGACCGTGGGGGCGGGACGGACTACTGCCCGATATGCAAAAGCCCGGCACCTCGCAAGGAAAGGGAGCACACATGAAGCGAATGAGGTTGTGGACCAGGACGTTTCACGGTTGACCCTCCTGCGCAAGCTCGCCCGCTCCGTGTACATCCTTCACCTCTATCTGCTGATCGGTGCTGCGGGTCTTGTTGTGCTCGCGGTTTTCGGAATCGGCTACAACATCATCTCGGGGCTGATTCCCACCGGTCAGGAAAACCTCGTGGTGGGGCTTTCGCTGCTTCTTGCCCTACAGGGAACCTTGACCCTGATTCCGGTCATCCGCAGGCTCCGTCGATAACATTTCGATTTCTTTCAGCGAAGAACTGATCCTTCGGGCAGGATTCCGTGTTGTATCAGCGCGTCCCTTGAAACCCGCATTGCTTGCGTCCCCCGGCCTCTCTGCCTGTCTGACTGTATCAACGTGACGAATGTTTCGATACTTCCATTGCTATCCACCCAACCGATGAACCAGCCGATGCTGTCAAACTCGTTGCTGCCGCCGCCTGTCTTGCCATAGAGCGTCCAGCCGTCGCCCTGTCCCCGAACCATGATCGACTTGACAGTCTCCATCGTTTGCTCGCTGAAGGGAAGGTCACCAGCCTGGAGCCGCTTCAGGAACTCGAATTGCTGGTGGGGTGAGATTTGAAGCGAACCATCCAGCCAGAAACGATCGATCTCTTCTCCGATGATAGCGCTGCCATACCCGACAGTATCCAGCCAGTACTGCATCCGTTCACGTCCCACGCGTCTGGCCACCTCCTGGTAGTACCAGACGACTGAGTAGCGTATTGCGGAGGCGAGTGTCTGGTCACGATTCCAGAGCGACCAGCTCCGCTCGACACCGTCCCATTTGATTACGGAGGAGCTGTCCTGAAGCACGCCTTCCTCCAGCGCGATCAAGCTGTTTAGAATTTTAAACGTTGATGCGGGCAGGTGCTGCTCATCCAACCGACTGGAGTCTGTGCAGAGGATTGAACCGTCCGCTCGTTCGAGCAGGAGGAAACCAGTGACCTCGTGCGCGGAAAAGAGTGAATCGAGTGAAGCGTTCGTCTGAGCCTGAAGCTTGGTGCCGAAGGAGAAGAGTGACAAAACAGCAAAAAGAATTATCTTCCCGAAGCAGTTCGTTTTCATCACACCAACTCCTATTGGTTTACTATGTCGTGCTACTCAATATTCCGCAGAATCACCCGTGCAGGCGCGCCATCTACCCCCGCGATTTTCATGGGCAGGCAGATGAGTTCGTATTGTCCGGGTTGGATGGTTTCTAGACGAAGACCCTCGAGGATGACGATTCCCGCACTTAACAGCGTATTGTGTGTGTCAAATCCGGGTTCATTGTATCCTTGAATCGAGAGATAGTCGATGCCCACGAGTTGGATTCCACGGTCGCGAACCCACACCGCACCTTCTACCGTCAATGCCGCATAAGCCTTTGAGAATTCCGGCCCTCGGTCCCAGAGCACTTCGTTTCCGGTTTTAAGGAGTAGCCGCTTGCAGTCGGTGGGGAGGTTAAGGGCATCGAGCTCTTCCGGTCCTATCTCGAGAACGTCTTCCGGGATTTGCCTCACCTCCGCCGGACCGATAAGCACTTCAAGGGGAATCTGATCCACGGTCGTTCCGCTTGGAATTCCGTGAGCCGGTGCGTCGATATGCGTCCCCAGGTGCAGCGTCGTGCAGATGGAAGAGGAGTGGATGCCGAGCTCTTCATCGACATCCGTCGTGATCGCCGGCCTGTCATCTCCCGGCCAAACGGGAAGCCTATCGTCAATCGTCGCTGTAATGTCAAGGAAGGGCATCAAACCTCCTTTGATTCCCGATAACTGAAAAGTGGGTTGTGGTTCATTTTCTTCCAGTCAGCGCGGGTCAGGGAATAAATGTCAACAGTATCCCCACGGAACTTTGCTCCTTCATGCCACAGGGTTTCACCTATCCGTCTTGCCACGGCAGAGGATCGGCTGTTTCCCTTATCAATGATGCTGATCAGACGTTCAACGCTCATCGTTTTGAAGATGTGATCCCGAACTGCTGCTCCAGCCTCTGTCGCGTAACCATTTCCCCAATACTCTCGGTTCAGGTGATACCCTATTTCGACAAAACTTCTCGGCTCCGTCTCGCCCGGCAGCGTAACCTCCTGCGAAAGGGGACCGCAAAGACCGATCAGCCTGTCCTCCTTGCCCCGTGTGATCGCATAGAAACTGAACCCCTCCTGCTCATACCGCCGGAAGATGCCTCCCAGCCACATGGTCCGGGTTTCGTCGCGTGAGTAAACCTGTGGCAGGAATTGCATGGTTTCCGGATCACCCACAATTGCGTAAATCGCCTCGAAATCATCTTCTATCACAGGGCGGAGAGTGAGTCGGTTTGTTTCAAGGACTGGCATGTTCATCAAGTCTACCCTCGCAATATCAACGTTGTTAAGCGTTCCGCAAAGATAAGGGATGGGGAGCGTTGCGTGCCAAGAGTGGTTTCTTCAACCACAGAATCTATCGGCAGGGGAACTTGGCAGAGGAACACTAACAAAAAACGAAATAAAAAATGCCCCGGTCACTCATCGCGACCGGAGCCCGCTATTACTTCTCAGTGCTGCATAAGGCGAGAATCATCTACTTGACCCGCTTGAATTGGGCTTTCACCCAGCTCCAATGAATACCGAGGTGAAGGATGACAGAGAAGAGGAAGAGTTTGGTTACCAGGTGGTGCATCTCACGCCAGAACTCGGAACCATTGGCAGTCAGCCCGAGGAAACCGGTTGTGACCAGACCGCTGACCAGCACGCTGAGCACAATCAGTCCCTGCACAATCGCCTGCCAGTAATTAAGCCGTTTTCCCACCTTCATCTTTGCGACCATTCCCTTGGTGATGGCGACGATCCATTTCCAGTGCAGGATAAAGTGAATGACTGCCGCTGTGATGAGGATCAGGCCGGCTATCTCGTGTGTGTAGTCCTTGATAAGGTTAACCGGGCCACCCCCGTTGACTTCTGCTTCCCGTTCCCCCAGAATGGCCACCACGATTAGCAATACTGCATTAAACAGGTTCAACCAGAAATCCCTGTTTCGTGTGCTCACCGTCGAACTCGCCATTTCCATTTCCCTCCACGGATTCCACCTGTCCATTCTTTTCTTTGCCGGATAAGTTAACCGAGTTCGTCAGGGAGGGAGGGAGCAAGCCGGTCGAATCTTATGATCCATGCTCTCACCTGAAACGGACAGCCAGCCAGATCGCAAGAATGAATGCAAGCATGATGAATCCCATTTCACCGGCATAGTGCCGCGGATTCACCCAGACCTCCTTGAAAAAATTTCAACATGTTATTTATTGCATGAACACATGTTCAGTATTATTATAGGAACACAAGGCAACTCAATCCATTCAGGGGGTGGTTTATGGACAGAAAAAAGAACACGGCAACAGAAATTCTTGAATCACAGCTCAGTGGTTTTCTCAATTCAACCTATGCGCTTGAGGAGGCTGATTCAGGTTTCAGACCGACAGAGGATCTGATGACCGTCGCCCAGCAGTTCCGTCACACCTGGATGACCGTAAAATGGTTCACGGATGCGGCGTTCACGGGCAAGGGTTTTGACATGAGTTTCGAGGAATTCGAGAGGGAGACGAAGAAGGCATCCTCGTTGACGGAGGAGAGGGACAGGTTGAAAGCGGTGTTCAATCAGTCGCTGGATCTCTGGGGGACATTGACGGACGAGCAGATCATGGAGTTGATGCCCGACAACCCGATTCTCGGCTCAGCTCCAAAACTCGCTCTGGTCACGGCGTGTCACGATCACACAGCCCATCATCGCGGGGCGCTCACAGTTTATACACGCCTGCTGGGTAAAGTCCCTCCCATGCCCTATATGGATCCAGAGCAGCAGCAAGGCAAAACGGAGTAGAGGCTGGATCGTTGAGACAGGCACTGTAGAAGCAACGAATAAGGTGACAACCACGAGATCATCGTCGTTCTGTCACTTTATTCATATTTGGCAGATCAAACTTAAAACCAGGTTCTCGACTGATAGGATTTATACGTGTCGCCATACTCTTCTATGAGTTCCTTCTCTTCTGCTCGTCGCCACGTCAACACAAGTCCGGTCGTGAAAAGGCCTACGATGAAACTCAGGAGCGCGCCATGATACACCGGCCAGCCGATTAACCAGAGGAGAAAACCTGTGTACATGGGGTGGCGGAGTTTCGCGAAAAACCAACTCGTCTTTAGTGGTCCTTTTACCACAAATCCACGCAGCTGGATCACTGTTCCGAGAAACAGCAGCATTCCCAACAGAGTCATGAGAATACCGACATTTCGAGCGAGGGGAGAAAGGTTGAATTTGAGCGGGTCCACCGGGGCCATACCGAAAAATCCGGTCCAGAGGAAAAACATCCCCGCAGCGGTTGTAATGATCATCCAGCTCTTTTTCTCGGGCTCGGCGTTCAACTTTATTGAACGTTCGTAGGTGGCACGTATGATGTGTCCCAGCAGATACAGGACGAGGTAAAGATCGAAAAGGTGCTTCTCCATTCTGAATCCCCCGTGGCTGAAGACCTACAACAGGTCAACTTTCAGTATGCCCCTTCGCTCCACATTCCGATTTTCAGTTTCTTCGCGTGATACTCTGCCGCAGAATAGGTCGCCGTTTTGTCATCAGGAAGGTAAGTGCTGTCCAGTACCGCCAATCCCTGCTTGAGCAGCTCAACGTTGAGCTCCCGAGAGTAATTTTCACCAAACCAGATTTCTCCACGTGGAAGTCCCTCTTCATCACGGATAATCCCTGTGGCGGTGTTGTCTGAGGTGAGAGTAAACAATGCAACTCGATTTCCCTCAATCGAACTCCGGGTGAAATCGTACGCCTCTTTACCGTAAGGGTCGGATAGCGTTGGACACCGGATTCCGGTCAGCCGTGTTTCCCATCCACCCTCGATAACAATGAGATCGCCCTGGCGAACTTCCTGGATATTGCGGGTGGAGGCTTGCATGGGAAATGCTGTGGCAAGGAGAGTGAGCAGCAGAATAGCCCTGCGCAACATACCTTTCATCAATTCCTCTGTAATGAACGACGGGCTCCATGCGAAGTTACATCAACAGAACAGGAAGGTCAGGCCGATCCCAAGAATTGAGTAATAAATCTCACTCCGGGATAGAACAGGCTGCTCTGTATCCAGAGATCATAGACAGCCTGGGAATTGAGGATGCATACATCGCCGGAGCCTATGATGGTTGGTTTATCCTATCCAACATAGGATTGTACGCACCGGAATGTGTGAAAAACTGGCGTCGCTTGGACCGATAGGGTGTTCCCGGACAAGGTAGTCGATCATCCGCATCACCTTCGCCCATCTCTTCCCCCTGAGATTTATGCATGAAAAACTTACAGTTGGGCGTTCAGCAAGAGTGACAGGTGGCCCGGGATGATTCGCCAAGGTGGACAAGAATCCTGGGTTTCCTATGAAAGTTGTATCAGAAAAACCGCATTGCTTCAAACAAATAGACCCTTTTTGGCTAGCCAATAAGGCCAGGAAAAAACTTTGCGATCAATTAGGATTCTGACAAATCCTCACAATGACATAAATGAAAAACCCGGCTGACGGAGCAGCCGGGTCCCGAAAAGCAAAGCATTGGTATTTATCACGATTGCGCTGAAAGCCCATGAAGCCTTAGGCCGACACAAGGCTCCAGTGATCTCGCTTGATCAGGCTACCGCTTTCAACGAGCGGAAACTAACCAGTTTCTGTTTCTCCTCGTCCCACAGGTTCATCTTCACCGTCTTGAAACTCTGCCAAAGCGTAATCGCAGGAACCTCCTGCAGGATCGGTGTGTTGTCGAGGCAGGGCTGCAGGTAGTAATTCGGGATGCGCGGGTTGATGTGGTGGACATGATGCAGTCCGATGTTCCCGCTCATCCACTGCAGCGCCTTGGGAAGTTTGTAATAGGAGCTGCCCTTCAGTGAGGCGGCGAGGTAGTCCCACTCCTTCTCAGGATACCAATGAGTCGGGTCAAACTGGTGTTGTACGTAGAACAGCCAGATGCCCATCGCCCCCGCGACGTACATGACCGGAAGCTGGATAATCAGGAAAGTCTTCAGACCGATGGTTACATAGGAAATCGCGAGGAGGGCCAGAAGGCCGAGGTTCGTGATGATCACGCCAACCTTTTCGCGGGTTCCTGCGGTTTTTGGGAAGAAGCGCTGGGCGATCATGAACACCCAGATGGGACCGAGCCCGAACATGACGAAGGGGTTGCGCACGAGACGGTAGGCGAGCCGCCTCGCTCTGGGTGCTTCGAGGTACTCTTTTACAGTCATCGTCCAGACATCACCAACCCCACGCTGGTCGAGGTTCGCCACGGTGGCGTGGTGGGTGATGTGGTCCGCGCTCCAGCTCTCGTAGGGAGTGAAGGTCAAAATGCCGAATATCGTCCCAACGATCCTGTTCGCTCTCTGTGATTTGAAGTAGTTCTGGTGGCAGCAATCATGGAAGATGATGAAGATACGGACGAGGAAAACGGCGGCGAGAGGGACGAGAAGCAGGGTTGACCAGTAGGGGAACCCGGCTTTGACCGAGAGGATCATCAGCGCCCAGAGCGCAGCATAGGGAAGGAAGCTGTCGATGATCTGTATCGTGGATCGTCCCAGATGCGGAACTGTGTAAGGGCGGATGTATTGAAGAATATCCTTTTGGTTCATGGGGCGTATTTCCTTGCTAAAACTGTACCGTATCGGTAGCAGAAGGAGCTCTGGGTCAGACATCTACCGGTTGGAAGTGCAGGCGGAAGTGCGTGAAGAGTTGCTCGTTAGGATAAGTTAACTTTCCTGTACGTTGGATTGAAGAGTTTTTATCCGAATTGAGAGATTTTCCGCTGTCCCTGGTGTCATTGCGAGGCCGTAAAAATCCAGTAGGTCACTATTGTGGCCCGGACAGCTTGCATGTCCAGGTTTCTACTAAGCTGTCATCAGTTTTGGCATCAACTTTTCCCAACCCACACATCCCATAAGAAGACCGGGAAATGGACCTTCATTCCACATTCCGAGCCACCCCGTCGGAAGTCCGACTCAAGGGCCGCTTCAAGATGAAGTGATGCGGCGAAATGCTTTATCGCTTTTGACCCGGGACGGTCCCTCTTCTTATCATGTGCGAAAGAAAAGACAAACCTCTGATTTTGGGGGACTCATGGGAGGCGTAAAGGAGTTAATTCGGAAGCATGCCGCGCTGTTCTACTTCACCTTGGCATTCGTGATTTCCTGGGGTGGAATAGCCGCAATCGTTGGACCGGGAAATATCCCCGGCACATCTGATTCGGCAACCACACTCTTTCCATTTGTCTATCTCGCGATGCTGATCGGACCGAGTCTAGGGGGAATTCTCCTGACAGGTCTCGTTGATGGCCGCGCTGGATACCGATCCTACTTCTCGAGGTTGATCCGGCTGCGTGTGCATTTCCGCTGGTATCTGCTGACCTTTGTTGCGGTGCCGCTTTTCATTTTTGTACTGCTGCTGTTGCTCTCGTTGATCTCCCCCCTCTATCTACCTGGTCTCCTAATCGCTGAGAACAAACTCGGCCTGATCATCTCGGGGCTTTCTATAGGTATCGGGGCGGGGCTGTTCGAGGAACTCGGCTGGACGGGGTTTGTGACTCCCAGGCTGCGGCAACGATACGGCGTCCTGGTGACTGGTCTACTCGTAGGTCTGCTTTGGGGAGTGTGGCACTTTCTTGCGACTTTTTGGGGGAGTGGTGACGCCGAGGGGAACTTTGTACCCGATCTTTTCTGGGCGCCCTTTGTCTTCTATGTCGGCGTGTTGCCCGCCTACCGGACGTTGATGGTTTGGGTGCATGACCACACCGGCAGCATGCTCATGGCGATCTTTATGCACGGGATGCTGACGGCTTGCACCGTGGTCGTCCTTGCGCCCGCCGCTGTTGGCGCGATGCTCGCCTGGTACTACATCGTGCTGACTGTGCTGCTCTGGATTATCAATTGGGTGCTGTTGCGCATGAAGAGGTGATATCAGCGAATTCTTGAAGACAGGTTGATAAAATGAAATCGGGCAGCTTGTGTGGAAAACTGGCTACCCGATTCTTGCTCTCACGAAACAACCACTGCTGAACGGTCAAGATGTGAAACTCTTTTGTTTAATCAGGATGTCACGCTGTGGTGTCCTTTTCGGCTCTTTGGCTGACGGAAGGGGTGATTGATCTGCGAGCGAGGCATCGGTTTGTCGTCAGCACAGGAGCGTGGCATCACCGCGCAGCGAAGTCGTACAAAGGTGTTGAAAAGGGTGGAGCGTTTCGGGCGAAGGAACCGTAGAGTTGCGGACTCTTTCATCAGGGAACCCTCCGTTAAGTCGCGAAGGAGGCGTACTAACAAGATACGGATGAGCACACTGGTTGGCGAAATCAATATTCAGGAAATTGCAGGCTCGTCGGGTGGTCCGGGACTCTGGTTCGGGGTTTCAGGTCTGTATTTGAAATATGGCCCGGACAGCTTGCATGTCCGGGTTTTTACTAAGCTGTCAATCTGTGTAGCCCGGCTGCTCCGTCAGCCGGGTTTCAGGTGTGTCATTGCGACGGGTGGCCCGGGATGATAATCCCGGGTTTCATATGGATGTTTGCCAAAGAAAAGCCGGGTTCTGAGAACCCGGCCTACATATAACTGAAGACGAGAGACAGCATATAACAGCATATAAAAGACCCGGACATCCCGCCCAAGGCGGGTAAACAAGCTGTCCGGGCCACAACGTTAACGACTAGATTGCTTCGTTACCACCTGCGGTGATTGCCTCGCAATGACACCAATGGATTGCCCGTTCAAGTACGCCAGAGGCGTACAAGCCGGGTGATGACACAGTGTGTCGATTCACATGAAATGCGTCAGTCCTCCAAACGGCGTTTAAGCTCCTCAAGCATCTGCTCAGCGGAGTGGGGGATGACCGTGCCGGGGCCGAAGATCGCCGCCGCGCCCGCCTTCCGCAGATAGTCATAATCCTGCGCCGGGATCACACCGCCGACCGTCACCATGATGTCCTCACGACCAAGCTTCTTCAACTCCTCGATGAGCTGCGGCAAGAGCGTTTTGTGGCCCGCCGCCAGCGAGGACATGCCGATGATGTGCACGTCGTTTTCGACCGCCTGTTTCGCGGTTTCCTCGGGGGTCTGGAAGAGGGGGCCGACATCCACATCGAAGCCGAGGTCGGCAAAAGCCGTGGCAACCACTTTTGCGCCACGGTCGTGGCCATCCTGACCCATCTTTGCGACGAGGATACGGGGACGCCGTCCCTCGAGTTTCTCGAAATCATCCACGAGTTTCTTTACCCGTGCGATGGTCTCCTCGTCACCCTTGTATTCGCTGCTGTATACGCCGCTGATTGTCCTGATCTCCGCTTTGTGACGCCCGTACACCGATTCAAGGGCGTCGCTGATTTCTCCCAATGTAGCGCGAACCTTCGCCGCTTCGACAGAGAGGGCTAGAAGGTTTCCCTTTCCGCTCTTCGCCGACTCGGTCAAGGCCGCGAGCGCCGATTTGACCGCAGTGTTGTCCCGTTCTTTCTTCAACTTCGCAAGGCGGGCGAGCTGCTGACGACGTACTTCCGTGTTATCCACCTCGAGGATTTCGAGGGGCTCCTCTTCGTCGAGACGGTAGCGGTTGACTCCGACGATGGTCTCGTGGCCGCTGTCGATATGGGCCTGGCGCCGCGCCGAAGCCTCCTCGATTCGCATCTTCGGCAGGCCGGTTTCAATCGCTTTCGCCATACCGCCGTGCGACTCCACCTCCTGAATGTGTTCCCAGGTTTTATGCATCAGCTCGTGAGTCAATTTTTCGATGTAGTAGCTTCCGCCCCAGGGATCGACAACGCGCGTGATCCCGGTCTCATCCTGCAGGAAGAGCTGGGTGTTTCGTGCGATTCGCGCCGAGAAATCGGTCGGTAGTGCAATCGCCTCGTCGAGGGCGTTGGTGTGGAGCGACTGGGTGTGTCCCAGCGCCGCCGCCATCGCCTCGACACAGGTGCGGACAACGTTGTTGTAGGGGTCCTGCTCTGCGAGAGACCAACCACTCGTCTGGCTGTGAGTCCGCAGCGCCATCGACTTGTCGCTCTTAGGGTTGAACTGTTTGATCAGTTTCGCCCAGAGCAGACGGCCCGCGCGCATCTTCGCCACTTCCATGAAGTGGTTCATCCCCTGTGCCCAGAAAAAACTCAGGCGCGGAGCGAACTCGTCAATTTTCAACCCGGCGGCGAGCCCGGCGCGAACATATTCCACACCATCCGCGAGAGTGTAGGCGAGTTCCAGATCCGCCGTCGCACCAGCCTCCTGCATATGGTAGCCGGAGATGCTGATCGAGTTGAACTTCGGCATGTTCTGCGAGGTGTACTCGAATATGTCGCTGATGATCCGCATGCTCGGCAGTGGCGGGTAGATGTAGGTGTTGCGGACCATGTACTCTTTGAGAATGTCGTTCTGGATCGTGCCGGTGAGCTGGTCGAGCGAGGCACCCTGTTCGAGGGCGGTGACGATGTAAAACGCCATTATCGGGAGCACTGCGCCGTTCATCGTCATCGAGACCGACATTCGGTCGAGCGGGATGCCGTCAAAAAGGATTTTCGCGTCGAGGATCGAGTCGATCGCCACTCCCGCCTTGCCGACATCGCCCACGACGCGCGGGTGATCGGAATCGTAGCCTCGGTGTGTGGCGAGGTCAAAGGCGACGCTCAGCCCTTTCTGACCAGCCGCGAGGTTGCGGCGGTAAAATGCGTTCGACTCCTCAGCCGTGGAAAATCCGGCGTACTGGCGGACTGTCCAGGGACGGATAACGTACATGCTGGCGTAGGGGCCGCGCAGGAACGGCGGCAGGCCTGCAACGAAGCCGAGGTGCTCGAGGCCGTCATAATCTGCGGCGGTGTAGAGCGGTTTTACTCCGAGTTGCTCGTTGGTGAACCACTCCAGTTCATCGAAGGATTTGCCAGCGGCGATCTCTGCAGCTTTCTGCCATGCTTTCAGGTCCGCTTTCTTTTCTTCCGCAGCGGAGAACGGGATTTTTGTAAAATCAGGAATCGCGCTCATGCCCGCACCCCCATCGCCTCTGCGAAATTTTGCAGCGTTTTCAAAAGGTCACTCTTGATGTGAATGAATTCGTCCACCCCGGCGGCTTTGTATTCCTCCAGCTTGTCCGCCGGATAGCCCGCCAGAACGACGAGGGGCTTTTTGTCCAGTCCCTTCAGCAGTTTCGCAAGCTCCGGGACTACGTCAGCGTAGGTGTCGTCCGTCCCCACGATCACAACGAGGGGTGCTTGAGCCTTGGTGAACGCCTCTGTTGCGTCGGACGCGGACCCGAAACTCTTGTCGCCTTCGATGGAAAAACCACCGGCGTTGAAAAAGCTGCGGGTGAAGTCAAGGCGCGGCATGTACTTGCCCTGAGGACCCATACAGGCGAGGAACACTTGAACCGGGGCTCCAGGATTCTTCTCTCGCCAGGTCAGCACCTCCTTGCGAAGCTCTTCGAATTGTGCTGCTGCCCGACGAGCCGGTTGGGTCAGTACAGTTAGCGCGGTGGGGGAGGAATCGACCGCATGGCCCAGCGCGTGGGTCAATTCACCAAGTGTCGCTCCGTTCAAAAGCGCTTCAATCGTCTGGTCGATGGTCTCGATACCCGTCGTTGCCAGCAGTCTAGCCAGCGAAGCGTCGGCAGCATTGCCCGCAGAGGCTCTACGTTCTTTCACCTCTTTGGCACGTGAGAGGTGAACCGCGTCGTAGTCGGGACGGTTGTTCTTTGGAAGTCCCTCGACGGGGTTGGGATAATGAGTAGTGCCAACCAGTGCATCCTTGCGGAACTGAAGGTTCTGGCGGCGTTTCAGCTCGACCTTGTTGACCTCCTGCTGAATCCAGTTCGAGTTAAGCAGCTCGACAATGCCGCCCTTTGACTCGACCTCCTGGAAAAGGGTCCAGGCTTTTTCCGCGAGATCGTGGGTCAGGCGTTCGACATACCACGATCCACCTGCCGGGTCAATCACATGGTCAAAATGGCTCTCATCACGCAGGACAAGCTGCGTGTTGCGAGCAAGGCGGCGCGAAAGGTCACTGGGAAGTCCGAGCGGCTGATCGAAGGGGTCAACATGAATGGCGTTGGCACCACCCATGATCGCCGCAAACGCCTCGACGGTTCCACGCAGGATATTTACATGGGGATCAAATTGCGTCTTGTTGTAGCGCCCGGTCTTGACGTGAAGCGTCATCGCAGTGGCAGACTCACCAACTCCGCTCGCCTCAAGCACACGGTGCCAGAGAAGACGGAGGGCGCGCAGTTTTGAAATCTCGAGGAAGAAATTTGAGCCGACTGCGATTCTGAAACTGAAAGAGGCGGCAACTCTGTCGAGCGGGAGGTTCCGTGCTGCCATCTCGCGAAGGACCGTGACTGCGGAGGCGATGGAGAAAGCGAGTTCCTGAACCGCCGACCCGCCCGCGTTGTGCCAGACCGACCCGTGGATGGGAAAGGTCTTGAGGCCCGGAGTATGTTCGGAGGCATAACTGTTGATCAGCGCCAACTCGTTCCATGCCACGTCAATCGGCAGCGGGAGTGTGCCGTGTCTCGCAAGTCCCGCAATGGGGTCCATGCCGACCGTGCCGCGGAGTTTAGCGGGATTCTGTTTCGTCTCACGCAGAAAGCCGAGGAGCATCGCGTAGGCAGGAAGAGCGGCTGAACCGGATTCAATGAAAATCGGATTTGTTTCGAGGTCCACACCGTCCAGCGCGGCTCGGAAATCATCATACGCTGTGATGGAAGTCCCCTTGTACCCGACCCGGCCGTGTTTGATGTGGCTCGGGTCCAGACCCGCCTGGGAGGCATCGTCCAGGACCAGCGCAACGGCGTTTTGACCCCGGATGAGGTCGTCACGAAGCACCCGGTTGAACTCTTTTGGGTGGGGAATGGGGATTTCCTGAGCGATGTCCCAAGTCTTCGAGTAGTAGCCCGCCGCAGAGGAGGAGCGGAGGAAAGGAGCCTGTCCGGGGAGCGAATTTCCCTCGAACAATTCCTTCACATCCTCTTGTGTATACATGGGTTGCAGGGTGATCCCTTCGAGCAGCTCGGTGAGCATCTTCTTCTCAAAAGGCGCACCCTTGAGCAGCCGCACGACTTCCTCATGCCACTGCTCGAGCGTTGGTATTTGGAACTCCTGCAGGAGGGGTTCCGCCGCGTCCGGTTTAGCTGAATGTTTCCTCATCTCTCACGTCTTGTTTTGGGCGCCAGGCGCCAGTTTTTACCGTTCATTACGGTGCAGGCCACGTGAAAAATCCCGCGTAATGGGCGTGTAATATAAGGGTATCGGAACCGCATTGGGTGTCTGCGAGACAAGCGTAGAGACCGATCCGAGTCTCTTATCCTGTTGATATGGCGGATGATGGCGCAGGAGAGGCACGAATTGCAGGAACCCGCTTTGCTTGCTCAGTGCTCTTGGCCTACATTAGGGCTTTCCGGAAAGAAATTATCCAGACGAGGGCGTGGACATGAGTGACACAAGTCGAGTGGAAGTGACTGGCCAGAGCAAGGCCACTCAAGCAACGGTTTCGGCTGGGATCTCCCTGCTGTTGATCGTTGGATTTACAGTTCTTACAGCGCTGGGCGCTCTATTTCGCATTCCGCTGCCCTTTACTCCGGTCCCGGTAACACTGCAGACATTGATGGTGCTTCTCGCCGGTGCGATGCTTGGAAGCACTCGTGGCGCGTTGAGCCAGGTTCTGTACGCTGCATGGGGCGTAGCCGGACTGCCGATGTTTGCTTTCGGGGCAACGGGTTTGGCAGTTCTGATGGGTCCAACGGGTGGCTACATCATCGGTTTCGCACTGGCGGCGATTCTTGTCGGCCGGATGATCAAGCGTACCAATACCCTGATAGGTCAGGCGCTGGTATTTTCGCTGGGAACGCTGGTAATCCTGCTCGCAGGAACGGCGCAGCTCGCGGTGATCTATACTGGTGGCGACGTTGTCAAAGCGGTCGCCCTCGGGCTGTTCCCCTTCCTGCCGGGCGCGGTGTTCAAGGTTGTCGCCGCAACCGCTATCTGGCGCGCCTGGACGGTTCTCCGCAAAGAGAACTGAATCACGTAGACAGTCTCAACCCCGACCTGCAGGTGTCTGTTTCGATACCCGGATCGGGGCTTTCTCTGCCTGTCAGCCAGAAATTGGTAGATATTCTGCAAGATTCCCACATTCTTCCTCACGATCATATTCAGGTACTGGATTCCTGTCCTCATATCTCTTATATTTTGAATCATATTTCAGGGAGTCGATCATGAAGTTGCTGACACGGTTCGAGGAGCATCTCCTCATTTCAATCGCGAGGCTGGGTGATAAGGCGTACGGGGTCAGCATCCGACGGGAGTTGAAAGAGGTGACTGGGTCGGCGCCATCTCATGGTGCGATCCACACGACAATGGAGCGATTGGAAAAACTGGGGTACGTGGCATCACGATTGTCCGAGCCGGAGAATCGTCGGGGTGGACGGAGCAAGCGCATTTACAAATTGCGCCCTGCAGGATACGAAGCGCTGCGTGAAATCCAGCGTGTCCAGCAGGAACTCTGGTTCGGCCTCCCGAATCTGCTCGGGGGAGAGGGATGAGTAGAGACCAGCAGGAGAAGGCAACCAGGATGCCTTTCGGTTTGTCCTTTCTATACGGTTTCTTGCCAGAAAATCACCGAGATGATATTACTGGGGATCTTGAAGAACAATACGAAGAGCTATGCGATACGAGAGGGAAATTCGTAGCAGATTTGTGGCTTCTCATGCAAATCCCGCTGAACCTGATCGCTGCTTTGAATCACAAGATATTCTGGAGTCTGGTTCACTTTCGTGATGACCTGCGGCTTGCCTGGCGTCATGTGCGCCGAAACCGAATACAGACGTTGACCAATGTGGCCGGGCTTCTCGTAGGATTAACCTGTAGCCTGGTGATCATTCTTTACACTGTCAACGAGCTCTCCTATGATCGCCATCATCCTTTTGCTGACCGCCTATACAGAGTAATCACCTACAGCCGTTACGGAGATCGAATCAACCTGCTCGCTATGACCTCGCCGCCCGTGGGACCGAGAATCCGGGAGAATTATCCGCAGGCAGAGCTCGTTGCTGTGGTTGTCGCTCCCTATGAAAACAGCGATCACGTATTTATTCAGGTTGGTGAGGACACCTATTTCAATTCGAGCACATGGTTCGCTGAACCTCAGTTGCTCGATATCATGGATATTCCCCTCCTGCGTGGATCTAAAAAGGATGCACTCCGAGATCCGAATACGGTTCTGCTCTCTGAATCTTGGGCGAAGAAGCTCTTTGGCAATCTGGATGTTGTTGGGAAGACGATGACCATCGAGCTCGACTACGAGTATGCAGCCCCGCGTGAAGAATTCCTGATCACGGGTGTCGTAAAAGATTCGCCGATACACACTCATCTCAAGGGCGACATCTGGGTGTCTCACTCGACCCTCGAACAGAAATTTCCGAATCTGTTCGACAACTGGTTCTCTCACAGGCAGCGTTACACCTATGTGCGATTGCATGAGGGGGCTGATCCGGTGGAGTTCGAATCGGCACTTCGAGAAATCGCTGCCGAATTTGGACAGGCAGAACCACTCGAGGGGGAACCGCCTACCGAGCGATCAAGCCGAATGGTACTTCAGCCTGTGACAGACATCCACATGGGCCTGCCATGTCGCATGAATCCCGAACCTATGGGGAACATGACCTATATCTACATCTATGCCACTGTCGCGCTTCTTGTCTTAATCGTCGCCTGCATGAATTTTGTGCACCTCGCAGCAACCCTCTCCTCAAAACGTTCGCATGAGTTCAGCGTCCGCCGGGCATTTGGTGCGTTGCGAAAGCATTTGAACGGACAGCTGCTTGCTGAATCTGTTCTGGTGACTTTGCTGGCTTTGGCGGGGTCAATCCTCCTCATGCAAATCGTACTCCCGGTCTTTAATGGTTTCTCTGGTCGCGAGTTGACGTTGGCAGGATTGCTGCATCCTGCTGTGCTGGCAGTCCTTGTGGGATTAGTTGCTCTGGTTGTATTGGGTGCCGGAGTTCTTCCTGCGGCTGCTCATACCGTATCAAAGCCGATAGAATTGTTACACGGACGTCCCGGGGGTGGATCGGGGAGGATGCCCGGCCAACGCATCTTCATCGTTATGCAACTTACAGTTTTGACCTTCCTGCTGATCTGCACATTTGCGGTTCAGTATCAACTCGATTTCATGAAGGGTCAGGCTTTGGGGTTTGAGATGGATCACAAGGTCGTTATGAAGGTCAAGAGCGACATGCCTGGTTTCCATCATCGGTATGAATCCGTCCAGGAAGCCTTTGCTGCCAATCCTGATGTTCTGAATGCCAGTGTGTCCTCAAGCGTTCCCGGCGAGCAATGGGGAGCCTTTGGAGTCCGGCGAGTGGACAGACCGGAAGCAGATTTGCTCTTTTCGCGGGTTTTCACTGTGGACCCTTACTTCAGCGAGGTGTTTGGTCTTGAGCTGCTCGAGGGAAGCCTTTTCGATGCTGACAAGTCAGAAGAGGAGAACTACGGCTATATCATCAACCAGACTCTTCTGAATGAGCTGGGTTACGCGTCACCCTCTGAGGCTATCGGGCAGCAGGTCTGGGCCCACTATCACGGGCGGGTGAAGCCGATCCTCGGGGTGATACGGGATTTTCACATAGCAGGTATGCAGGAGGAAATCAGGCCACTCCTTTTGGATATCGAAAAATCGCTTATGTCCACCATCACGGTTACTCTTCCCGGTGGAAGGATTCAGGAGGGGATGGAGCAATTGCGTGGAACCTGGGCTGAGCAGTTTCCGGGCGTCCCGTTCGAATATCGGTTTCTTGACGAAGTATTCGATACACAATACAGATACGAGAAGCAGGCTGGTGATCTACTGGCAATTGTCACTCTCATAACTATTCTGATCGCAATAACAGGTTTGGTCGGTCTAGTCTATTCGATGGTTCAGCAGCGTCGTCCCGAGATTGGGATCCGCAAGGTGCTGGGAGCCTCGCAAATGGATATCCTGCGCACACTGTCGGGAGGATACCTGCTCCTTGTGTTAATCTCGGCAGCAATTGCTGTTCCCCTGGGCTGGTGGATCATGCACTTGTGGTTGAAGAATTTTGCCTACAGGATCACACAGACGGTATGGCTGCCACTGTGGGCTGTGATTGTGGTTCTGGTGCTAACTGGTGGAATGTTGTTCTTGCAGGGATTCAGAGTGGCCAGGATCAACCCGGCAACTGCAATCCGGGACGAGTAGGCCTTAGAAGAGGGTAAAAGGCGGTTGCACCAGGTTTTGAATTTGGAGCAACCGCCTTGTTTATTCGAACTAAAGAAACCTAGCTCTTTTTGCCTTTGTTTTGCTGGGTATCCGCATTTGGTGGCGTCAAAGGCAGAGTGACGGTGAAGGTTGTCCCCTTGCCCACCTCGCTGGCGACGGCAATCTTTCCGCCATGGTCCTCGATGATTTTCTTTGTAATCGCCAGGCCCAAGCCGGTGCCACGTTCCTTGCCGAAGGTCTTGAACGGTTCAAAAATCGCCTCGAGACGTTCCGGGGGGATGCCCGTTCCGCTGTCGCGGACGGTGAAGACCCAATCGGGCGATTTGGGCGCTACCACGATTTCCAACTCCCCACCTTCGGGCATGGCATCCTTGGCGTTGCCTACCAGATTGAAAAAGACGCGGGTAATACGGTTGACATCGAACGCCGCCGCGAACTCTTTATCCTCGCTGGTAAAGGAAACCTTGACCTTTGCGGTATCACAGTCCGGTTTCACCGTCTCGACCATCGCCTCGAAAAGAGAATGGACGGGTCTCTGCTCAAAACTAAGGCTCGATTCACCCCTCGAGAAATCGAGCACCTCCTGTGTCATCCCGACAAGGCGATCGATCTGGTTGGTGATGATCTTCAGGTATTCCTTCCGCTCATTCTCCTTCGTCGGAGATTCCATGAGCTGGGCGTACCCGCGGATGATCGTCATCGGATTCTTAAAATCGTGGATGATTTGTGCGGAGAGCCGTCCCACCGCCGCGAGAGATTCATTGTGAACCATGATCTCGGCGGACCGAGCCTTGTCGATGGCGATGGAGGCGTGCACACTCATCGCCTCGATGAACGCCTCGTCATCGCTGGTGAAGAGGTCCTCTTTTTTGTTGATAAGCTGGACGACGCCGACGATTTTCCGGTCGGCATCACGCATCGGCATGGTCAACATGCTCTTCGTCCGCTGTCCGGTTTTCTTGTCCACTTCAGGGTTGAACCGCTCGTCCTGATACGCATCCGCGAGCATGACCACTTCGCCGGTTTGTGCAACGGTACCCGCAATCCCCTGCCCCAGTTTCAAACGGATTTTCCGCGTGATCCCTTTTTCGATCACCCTGCTGACCAGTTCTCCGGAATCCGGTTCGATCAGGTAGATGGTCCCGGTGCTTGCCTCTGTATGTTTGACTGCTTCCGCGAGGATGATGCCGAGCAGTTTGTCCAGGTCGAGGGTGCTGTTGAGTATCTGGCTGACGGACTGGAGCGATTTCAGCCGTGTGATGAACCGTTCCGCCGCCTGTTTGGTGCGGATCAGGTCGCGGATCAGCTCGGAGTCGTGCTGGCTGGAACGGAGCAGCATGTCGCGGGTGAGGTTGATCAGGAATTTCGGCTCGCGTTCAATAAACCGGTTGAAGGAATCCTCGGGCATGAAATGGCCCTTAACCTTCTCGAGGGCGGTGACGGTAACGTGACGGCGCCGACGGTCGATCAGGCTCTGTTCGCCGAAATAGTCGCCGGGGCCGCGTGTCATCCTCAGTTCCGGCATGTTCTCAGCCTCGAGGGAGGAGTGGTGAACCTCTACGTACCCGTTATCGATGAAGTAGAGGCCTGGGGGAGATTCGATATCACGGTAGACCTGCTCTTCCGGTGCTGCGTGGAACGGCCTTAGCAGCCCCTCGACTTCGATAACGCGGACCCTGTCGAGCCCGGCGAAAAGTGAGTATTTGCTTTCAATCATCTCGCACCCTGGAAAGACAAATGACGACTTCGATCCCCCGACGGGGTAAGGTAACGGCTGGACACAGCTTTCGCTCATATCCTTTGGAAGTATGTGTAAGAGTTTCAGCAGAAAGGCGGGCGAGGGGAGTGATTGATGTCACTCGAAGAGGCAGAATTTTGGTAGTCTTAGATATCTAAACTCTTGATAAATGGTAAGGCGTTGTGAGTATTTAGGTTTTATGGATTGACTACCTGAACGTCCTGCCTAATCCTCTTTTTTGTCGTCGGCGGGGTGCTCCTCGAAGGCGGCATCCACGATGTCGTCCGGGTCTTACTACAACAAGCGCAGATTCAACAAGAGTCTATTTCACGAGGACGATTCTCCTGGCTTGATTTTCGAGAGCATCCCATCTGAGGAAGTAGACGCCGGACGCTTGCCGAGTGGCATCCCAGGAGATTCTATGAACACCTGCTGTGGCTGGAACTGGAATCTGAGCGACTTGCCTACCGAGCAGGTCAAATACCTGGATCTTTGACACAGAAGGTTGGGGTAGGGTGACAGTAACATTGACACGGCTGTTGAACGGGTTGGGGTAGGGTGTTCCCAGTTCGTACATGCCGGGGAGCAATACTTCCGAGGATGATGATCCAGTGGTGTGATCATGCTCGAGGGTTATCAAGCGATAATCTCCAGATCTGCTTCCAAGGTATAGATTCATCCTCCCATCACCATCTAAATCATCATATAGCAGTTGATGCGGGTAGGCTGCGATGTGTGAATAGTCGCTTGAGACAATCATTACGTTCTCTGCACTTTCTCGAAACTCAATTAGCGAGTAAGCAAGAAACTCAGTTGGCCAAACCGTATCAGGTCTTACTTCGTTGGGATCATACCATTCGCTGGCGGAAACCAGCGTCGGTGTTCCATCTTGATCTGTTAACGTGGCTGCCCGAAGGTGTGATGTGGCGAGCGCCGATGATGTGTCAAAGAACGTCTCACTAGGGTTTCCCTCTTCATCGCACTCGATTATCCTGAAGGAAAGTTCTGTTGAGTAATCTGGCAACATGGATAAGCCAAAGGAAAGCCACTCATTCAGCCCGTCATTGTCAACATCTCCGATGAGAGGTGTGTAGTTGTAGCCTGGTGTACTGCATATAATTTCCTTTACTTCGAATATCCCCTCAGTATTGACATCAACGTAGTGCAGTAGATTGTTATCAAAGACCAAGCCGTGTCCCCAAACTCTATTCAGGACAATTTCGTTCTGACCGTCATTATCGATGTCGCCAACAGCGCCCTCGAATGCATAATCAGCACCTTCACCCCAGTTGTAAGTGAAATCCTTATAGTTTCCAAAGACAAACATCTGATATTCTTCATCATATTGAATTATGCTGTGATACTCCATGATTCCGATGTGAAGGTAATTGAAATCGTAGTTCTGATCCGTCGAACTGGAATACCTTACCGCAATAATGTTGGGGACACCGTTGTTCTCCCAATCCGCGACATAAGTTGATCCTATACCTGTACCCAGTATCAAGGATGAGGCGAAGATTTCAACATCCCGTTCACCCCGCCATTTGTAGATCCATGCCTTGTCGTCCCCTCCCTCGAAATAGACCTCGATGCAGCCGTCCTGATCAAAATCGGCAGCCACCATGCCGTTCATGACAATAGAGGGGGCATAGTCGCCGCTGATACAGGCAGGAGTCGTCAGTGTGTCCTCTGGCAGCCACACATCCCCAAAACTGTTTTCGTAGACATACATCGTTGCGACCGTATCCCATTGTTCCAGCTTCTCCCAGAACAACCACTCTTTGCGGCCATCCAAGTCAACATCTTCAATGAGAAATTGTGATGCAGAGGTGGTGTACAGTGAATTGATCCTGAGAGTGTCACGGAGTGCAAATTCGTAGTTGACATCGGAGGGGGAAAATCTCTTAAGGGACGTCGTAAGCATCGGTGAGAAGCACGAGGCGGTTCTAGAGTACTTAGAATTCAAGGGAAGATTATTGCCACCTTGAACAGAACGCATCGCTGCCTCTAACAAGGCTTCAACGATGTCACGCTTTACAACAACCGATTCCTTCATGAAAGTGGAGCCGAGATAGACTGTTGAGGATGCACCATCATCAACAACAAGATCAAGAAGAAAATCGCCATCCAGATCAATGAATGTGCTGTCGGCTGAATAGGCAGACAAAGAAATGGTTAGAGCTGCCAGAATAATCAGCAAGCTTCGTTTCATAATCGAGACCCTTTGTTAAGTCAATTCATACTCAAACACGTGACCAAGGATCTTGTTTTTAATCTCCGAATGATAGTATAGGTACTATTGATTCCAAATACTGTCAACAAAATAAATCGCCAAGAATAGAATACGCAAACTATTACTTCCAACCCGATCTGTTACGGGAGGTTAACTTGAACAGGATGATCTCCTACTCTTCTGTTTTTGATTGATCTGCGGGGTGCTCCTCGAAGGTGGCATCCACGATGTCGTCCGGGTCGAAGGGCATCTCGCTGGGTTTGGGTTCGCCCTTGACGGTCGGTCCCTCTTTTTGCTTGCTGGGGCCTGACGCCCAGCGTATCAGCGTCTTCACGCCCAAGTAGAACACCGCGATCCAGATGAGAAGTTTAATCAGCATTTGTCTGCCCCTCGGTTGCCACCCTATCAACAGAACGTCTGGAGACTGAAATAATGTAATCATTATTGACTGGTTTCAGAAGGCTGAGTGTTGGTGGAATTCGAGACGCTGCTATTGAGTGGCAGTTGTGGATTCAAGTCTGAAGTGCAACAGTTACACATGTCATCACCAGCCCGCCTCTAGCGGGTGTGGTGATCCCCACGGTGCGAGCTCTCTTGAGGGGATTGCCACGCCATCGTAATGAGACACGCTGGCTGGCAATGACAACCAGTTATTATAAGGGGCTTGGAGTTGGAACCGGCCATTCCGAATCAGGTAACTGTCACTCAATGGCACAGAGGGTTCAGAATTCCGCGGCGGGATTGTAGAACGTCGTCCCCTCGGGGGCGTCCAGAATCCGGTCAACGAGATCCTCGAACTGGTGCCCGTTTCGGACAAAGTCGATCTCAGTGCTGTTGACGACGATCAGCGGGCTTGCATCATAGCGGAAGAAGAAGTGGTTGTAGGCCTCGACCAGCGCCTCGATGTAGTCTTGATTCATCGAACGCTCGTAGTCGCGGTCCCGCAGGCGGATGTTCCGCATCAACCTTTGCGGACTGGATTGCAGGTAGACGACGAGGTCAGGAACGGCGATGTCCCTCTCGAGGACGTTGATCAGCGTGTCGTAGAGAACGTGCTCACGTTCATCGAGTGTGATACTGGCGAATATGCGGTTTTTGGCGAAATGGTAGTCGCTGATCAGCAGGTTCTGGAAAAGGTCGCCCTGTGTGATCTCCTCGGTTTGTTGGCGGTACCGCGAGAGGAGGAAAAAGAGCTCAGTCTGAAAGGCGTACCGTGAGGGATCCTTGTAAAAGTCCACGAGGAACGGGTTCTGCTCGTGCTGCTCCAGGATCAGTTTGGCGTTGATCCGTTCGGCGATTTTCTCGGCAAGGGTCGTCTTGCCCGCGCCGATAACGCCCTCAATGATGATGTACTGGTATTTACTCACGAGATCCTGTCCGTCCCGGTTGGCGTTGCTTGGAAAGGGTTGTGGGGAACATACGCTCTCATCGTGGGTCACCGCCACGATTGACGACTCGTTGAGCCTACTCCGATGGCGGCGGATTCTCGGGGCTCTCGTCCACGGGACGGGATGATAGGTCCGGTTCATCCGGTCCCAGGGTCAACTGTTTGTGGAGGTCAATGTAGTTGATCCCTTTCAGATACTCCGCCTGGTGAATCTCGGTGATCGTAAGGAGTTTCTTCGCCAGTTCACTCATCCGCTCCACTGTTCGGGGAATCCGTTCATAATCTCTGCGTTCATCGGTAGTCTCGTCCGGGCGCGGAACCCGAAGCCTCAGGTCATAGACCGCCTGAATCACACTGAGTGGATTATTGAATTCATGGGCAACTGTCCTGGCTAGCTCTTGCACAGTGCGCAGCTTCGCTGTCTCGATCTCCAACTTTTTGTCTCTTATCGCCTGTTTTTTCAGAAGCCAGTCCTGCCGCTGATAGTATTCAACCGCATAACCGACAAAACCACCCATGAAAACTGCGGACAGGATAATCAGAAAATCGAAAAGTCTGAGTTGTGGAGAAATATCGATCAGAATGGTTTCAAGCAAGACCAGAATCAGAACGAAAATGGCGATGATCACGCTTCGCATGAAACTGGTGCGTAATAAACTGAAACTCATGAATATGAGGATGATATAGGCATCGCCAATGGGGACAGGAATGTTCGGATAATTCCGCACGTTGAGCAGGAATTGGACCAGAGCGATAACGATCAGGGCCAGTTGCAACAGGTGGGGCGATAAAACACTCAACCGTTTCGAAAAAGTGGAGAAGATGAACAGGATAATTATGGGCATGACCAATCCGAGACGGATCGTCAACGAGAAGCGGATGGTCTCGGGTTCGGACCAGAAGGGTTCAACCAGCGCAATAATGAGATAGGCAATAGCCGCCAGCAGACCAGCAGTCCGGATGTAATTCAGGTTCTCTTCCTGCGATTCCCTGCGGTATTCTTTCTCGACCTCTTCAGCAAAAAAGAGCGTAAACGGATGCATCCTATAGGATCGGGGTGCAAAGGGAAAAAGAGTGAAGAGTTTCTCGCCTGTCATGGATGAATCTCGGCTTTTTCATACTGGGGAATGGATCTCAATGCAAAAGGAACTAAGGTGAAAGAAGATAGTCTTTGAAGGAAAAGTCCTGGTTCAAAAGCTCAGAACAGCGACCCCCGGAGACAGAGCTCATTATTTCGAATTAGAGCGTGATGGGGGATCATTCTCGTTTCACAAGGACGGTTCTGGATGAATGGTATCCAGATCCTTGATTGCCTTCAGAGCTTCGAAAACAGTCTGTGTCCAACCCGGCGGAATCAGATCGGGGGCGAGGTCGGCTAACGGTTTCAGGACAAAGCTCCGCTCCTGCATGCGGGGATGGGGAAGGATCAGCGACTCCTCATTCAACACCCAGTCGCCGACGATCAACAGGTCGATATCGAGTGTGCGCGGTCCCCACCGCTGCTCCATGCTGCGGTCCCGCCCGCGTTCACGTTCAATCTCAAGGGCGAGTCTTAAAAGTTGTTCAGGTGTTCCTGTCCACTCGAATTCCAATACCATGTTCAGGAACGGGGGCTGGTCGACCTCGCCCCAGGGCAGAGTGCGGTAGAGGTTGCTGGTCTTGATCGGGCCGGTTTCAGAGTCCAGCCGCTTCAGGGCGTGCCGAAAAGATTCGCGGACATCCCCAACGTTGCCGCCGAGGGCCAGATAGGCTTTACAGGATGGTGTTTTCCCAGAGTTCTCTTTGTGGCCTGTCCCATTCATCTCCGGATGATCTCGACCTCATAACCTGCGGCGGGACCGGGAAGGGGGACGCGGTCCTTGTGGAACCGGACACGGACAGCCTCGATGGCGAATTTTGCGAGTAACGCCTCCGCGATGTCCTCGGCGATTGTTTCGAGCAGGTTGCGAGCGGGGCCTTCCTGAACGATCAAACGGACTGTATCGAAGACTTCAGCGACATCAGCAGTGGCATCCAATTTGTCGGTGCCTGCGGCTGGGCGTGTGTCGAGGTAAAGCTCCACACTGACGCTGAAGAGCGCGCCGAGTTCACGCTCGGCAGCGGTGCAACCATGACGAGCGCTGAACACCATCTCCTGAACGCGGATCACATCCAGGTTTTCCAGATCCTCTTTTTTCGCGCGGCTGGCCATTCTCTTACCCCCGTACTACCTGTGGACTCCATCTTGCCGTTACAAAGCGGAAAATAATGTATCTATTTGCGGATCTCCCGACTCTCGAGCTGCTACAGCACTTGCAAAAAGGCTCCGTGCAGATATTCAGTCTCGGGATGCGCCACAGCTACGGGATGGTCCGGTCCGGCTTCGAGATGCGCGAGGAGCAGAAGCTTGTGGTCGGAGCGTCGTTCCGTCCTCCGCAGAGTCTCAGTAAACTCCTCGATTCCCACCTGATGGCTGCATGAGAAGAGCGCCGCAAAGCCCTCCGGGTTTGTCCAGCTAAGAGCCTCGGCAAAGAGCTGCTCATACTTCTTGAGCCCTTCGGCGATCCGCTTCTTGTTGCGGACGAGAGGTGGTGGATCGCAGACGACGATGTCGAACTTGTCCCCGGCGAAGGGCTTGATCTTTATGTCGAGCAGCTCCGTTTTTACTGTTTCAGGAGCCTTAAAACCGTTCAGCTTGAAAGCCTCCGTCGCCAGCTCGAGCGCCCGTTCGCTCCTGTCCGCGAGAACGACCCTCTTTGCACCCATCGCCGCTGCGTGCAAGCCAAACCCGCCCGTATAGGAAAATGCGTCGAGAACGCTGGCATCCTCGGCAAACGTCGCCACATACCGCTGTGAGAAAACCTGATCGAGGTATCCGCCGGTTTTCTGCCCCGATGCGAGGTCGACCGGGATCTGAAGCCCATCCAGCTCCACCCAGACCACCTCTTCCTCAAGCTCGCCGGCCATAGAACGTTGCAGGGGAAGTCCCTCGAGTTCACGGATGGGGTTTTCATCGGCCGCTACGACACAGGAGGGAGAAAAGAGGGCATCAAGCGCCTCGAGGATTTGTTCTTTCCGCGCATCCATTCCCGCCGAGGTGTGCTGAATGATGAAGACATCGCCGAAGCGGTCGACGACGAGGCCGGGAAGGCCGTCTCCCTCGCCGTGGACCACCCGGCAGACATCCCCGAGTCCGAGACGCTGGCGGAGGTTCCACGCGGTGCCGATTCTACGTTCAAAAAACTCACGGTCAGCCTCTTCGTCCGCCATGCGGCTGTGAAGCCGGACGGCGATCAGGCTGTGGGGGTTGACGGTGCCGGAACCGAGGGGTTTGCCCTGCGAATCGACGACCGAGACCGATTCTCCCGGTTCGAATTCGGCTAGGTTGTCCGCGATTTCGTTGCTGTAAACCCAGAGATGGCCACGGCGGATTCGACGCTCTTCGCCCTTTTTAAGGGTGATCTTCTTCATACTGCCCTCGCTTGTTGGAGGGGCAAGATAACGAAACGGCGGCTCACTCCAAAGGTGAACCGTCATTGATACGAGGCTGTCTAAAGGGCTATCAGCGCCAATTAGTCATGGTAAACCTGCCGGAGGACTATTTCTGGTCAATTGCCAGGTTCTCGTTGAGGGGAGCGCGGAAACCGATTCCGGTTGATTTTCCAGAGTGGTGGGAATCATACACGAAGTAAAACGGCCATAGGAAACTCGGGATTGTCGTGCTTCGGAGATGCGAGCTTGCCACGATGTGGCTGCGGTTGCCATCCTGGGCCACCCTCGCATATAAATAAAGGCTATAATAAATAATCATGAACTATGCGGTAGGTGCGATACTTCCCATATGAGTAATAAAAAGAATTATAATAAAATCTAATGTCAATCCAATTGGTATTAAATAGTTTTTGTAGTTGGTTTTATCTTTTAACACGAATAATGATTTAATATCCATTTCATTTACTTTTATGTCATCACGAGTATCTTTAAGACTGTGTGGTGATATGACTAAACTTCTCTCTGTGCTTGATACAAATACTACAACACCTGAAACAACTGAATCATCACTATATTGTACTTTCAAGTTATCACCTTTTGATACATTATCCCATTCAACTGGTGATACGGTTGAATGTTTTGCATCCATTTCTTTACCGATTCCATGCATTGCCACCGTACAGCCGTTAAAAAGCAATAAACTGCATATAAACCAACAAACCAACGCAACAAACTGAAACGAAAATTTATAATAGCTTTTCGCGATTGAATCGCAGGTCGGTAGGATATGGTTTTTTGGGGCCTTGGAGGTAATGCGTGTCTGTGCGGTATTTTTATTAGAAGGACAACTCATAAGTTAATTCCTCGACGAGTCTATTTTACATGTCTAATAATAACGTATGAAGACAAAAGTATGCAAACTCACTTCCTAAGTTATGGTTGGGTGACCTCGTTGGACAAGCCAACGAGACCACCCAGCCGCCGCAATGGCGAGGCTTTCTGATGGGTATCAACGCCAATTACTCATGCCGGAGGATGTCCGTGGGGTTCACCCTCGTGGTGTGCCACGCCTGCCCGGCTACTGTAAGCAGTGTGACAACAAGGCTTACCACGGCAACCGCCGGAAAAAGCCACCAACTCAGATCAATCCGATAGACATAATTCTCCAGCCAGCGCCGCATCACATACCCGGCGATCGGCCATGCGATGAGGTTCGCTGCGAGAATGAGGTAGACGAATTCCTTTGTCGCCAGCACCAGAAGTCCCGTTTCACCCGCGCCGAGGACCTTGCGGATGCCCAATTCACGTTTTCTGCGCGACATCGTGTAGGAGGCGAGTCCAAACAGGCCGATCATCGCAACAAGGATTGCCAGCAGGGAGAAAACGATCAACTGCCGCTGCGCTGTCTTTTCGGATGCGTAAAGCTGTTCAAAATACTCGTCGAGAAACTTGTAGCGGAACGGGTTGGAGGGGTCCTCCACTTGCCAGAAAGCCTCGAGTCCGGCAATCGCCTCTTCGTAGCGGTCCGTATCGATGCGCACGCAGAGCCGGTAGAAGTATTCCGGCTCATCAAACAGCAGGACAGGTTCAATGGGCTGGCTCAGTGAAACGTTGTGGAAGTCTTTAACCACGCCGATGACCTCGCCCTTCCAGGAACCGGCATCCAGAAGGGTTCCAACCGGCTGCTCCAGCCCCAGGCTTGCGACGGCGGTCTGGTTCAATATCAGCGCCGAAATCTCCTCATCGCCCGTTTTTGAGTCCGTACCCCAATCCTCCGAAAACCAGCGTCCATCAACCATTGTGAACCCGAAGGTTTGCAGCGCGCTGGGGTCCATACTGTAGAAACTCGCCATCCAGCCTTCATCAGCAAACCCGGCGAACCGGAATGTGGACTGGCTCGTTGATCCCACCGGATCATCCATCACGAGACTCGCACTGACGACTCCCGGCAGTTGGGCGATCCTCTCGCGGATGCTCGCCATCTGGTCGCGAGGAACGGAGCGGATGTTATCGATACTCAGAACCTGTTCTCGGTCAAACCCGATATCTACGGTGTGAGTGAAGTCGAGTTGCAGGTAAAGCACCGATGCGGCGAGGAGCAGAAAAACCGCTGTAGCAAACTGGAAGATCACCAATCCCCTCCGTATCCAACGGCCCCCGGTTCCCCGGTCTCCCGCAGACCGCAGCGCTACAACGGGCGAGAAAGAGGAGAGGACAAAGGCGGGGTAAAGTCCTGCCAGCAATCCGAGGAATACTGAAAGCCCTATCAGCCAGAAGGTGGTAAACCCAAAGTCGAGAATGTTCAGGTTTACCTCCTTGCCGATTAGTGTGGAGAAATAGGGAGCGGCGAGTTGGGCGATCAACCCGGCCAGCAACATGCTGAGCAGGCCGAGGAAAAGCGATTCAAAAAGAAACTGGCGGATCAGGCTGCCACGTGACGCCCCATTCACCTTGCGCACGCCCACTTCACGAGATCGGCGCAGGGAACGGGCCGTGGCGAGATTGACGAAATTGATGCCAGCAATGACCAGCATGATCACCGCGATTGCGGCGTACGCGCTTACATCCTGCATATCACCGCGACCGCTTTGGTGATCATACTTGATATGCCCGGAGCGGAGATGGAAATCCCGCAGGGGTTGCAGGTAAAATGTCACCCTTTCGGTTGTCCGGTACTGGTGGATGAAATCGGGGAAGGCTTCCTCAACATCGGCGCCGGTGACTCCCTCAGCGAGCTGGACATAGGCCGTCGTTCCGTTGCCACCCCAGTTCTCGGGATCCTCGCCGTAAAAGTTAGCAAAACCGGACATCGGCAGGATCATGTCGAAGCGCTGGTGGGAGGGGGTGGAGGGTTTGCCGACGACACCTGTGACAACGAGAGTCTCATCCTTCCGGAAAATTATCTCGCGTCCCACAGGGTTGACATCCCCGAAAAGTTTCAGGGCAGTTTCCTGAGAAAGGAGTACACCATCAGGACGGCGGAGCTGGCTGTCCCGTTCTCCCCAGACCATCGGATAGGAAAAGAGGTCGAGGAAGGCGCTGTCCGCGAGGACGACATTTCCCACCGGAATCGCAACATCGTCAGCGTTCAACCGTACACCATGCAGGCCAACCGGACGGTACCTCGAACCGGAAACGACCTGCGGTAGATCGCGAATCATCGCGGGGACAAGGGGAAGTTGGTTGAAGGAAACGTGCTGCTCCTTCACCCCGCCAAATTTTTGGATCTGGACTACCCGGTAAACGTTGTCGTAGTTCTCGTTGAAGCGGTCGCATAGGAGATCTTCGCGAACAGAAATGGAGATGAGTAGCGCTGAGGCGAGTCCGATGGCAAGTCCGAGGATGTTGATCAGTGTGAATGTTCGCTGGCGCAAAAGGGTCCTGAGAGCGATCAGGAAATAGGATTTTATCATGCCTTCCTCTCGGGTGTCGATGAAACTCCGTTGAACCGGCGTATAGAAGACGGACTTGAGGGGGAGAAGGTTACAACTGTTCTCCTAGGGAAATAGGCTTATTAATATTTGCAATATCAAAAACTTAAGCTTATTTGATGGACGATGTATCCGGGAGCGGGATCGGGTCACGGGCGGGCAGGATCACCGGTGCACCGTCATAATAGGTATCCAACAGGTTCTTTGGCACGTATTCCCCGGACAAAACCATCTCAATGCGGGCGACACGGTCGTCATTGTTCTTCTTGTTGTCGAACAGGTGGAATTGTGTCGGGGCTGCGATCATTGCTATCAGGCTGAGAAACTCCCGCTTTTCGAGGTCCCTGATTTCTTTTCCGTAGTAGGTTCGGGCAGCGTTACCCAAACCGATAATCGGCTCGCCATCATGGTTACCGTACCAGAGGATGCTGAGGAAGAGGCTGAGCTGGTCCTCCTTCGTGACGAGAGGATCGAGCGCGAATTGGGAGAGGGAGACAAGACGGAACTTTCGAATGCCCGGCTTGAAGGGGTGGAAATAGAGTTTCTTACCCACAGCTTGTGTGATTGTAGTCAGCCCCTGTCCGGGAGTAAAAAAATCGGTGCCGTGGTGCTCGAAGAAGCTCGGGTCTTCCACGGTCAGCAGCATGTCGATCTGCTCCATGGTCAAATCGTAGGAATTAACCGTATCCTCGAGACCTTCAAACATCTCTTCGACCAGACGAGGCGTTTTTGCGCGTTGGATATTTACGTCAATGACCGTGACGACCAACAGCAGCAGAAACAGAACGGCGATAGACAAAAGGATGACCCGAGGCGTTCGCCGTGGATTCAAGTACCGTCTCATTCTCTTTCTGTCACGCTTGTTCATTTTTTCTGATTCCTTTGCGACGCTTTGACAAATCCCACGAAGAGTGGGTGGGGCCGCAGGAACCGGCTTTTCAGCTCCGGGTGGAACTGGCAGCCGACGAACCATGGGTGCTCGGCGATCTCGATCATCTCGACGAGGTCCTCGTCAGGGTTCACGCCGGAAAAGACGAGGCCGTGTTTCGCAAGCCGCTCGCGGAATTTGTTGTTGAATTCGTAACGGTGGCGGTGGCGTTCGTGGACCAGTTCCGTGCCGTAGGTGGAGGCCGCTTTGGTTCCCTTTTGCAGGTGGCAGGCCCATGAACCGAGCCTCATCGTGCCACCTTTCTTATGAATTCCACGCTGGCCCGGCATCAGGTCGATCACCGCAAATCGGCTGCGTCCGAATTCACTGGAGGTGGCCGCTTTGATTCCCGCGATGTTCCGTGCAAATTCGATCACTGCCATCTGAAGGCCGAGGCAGATTCCGAAGAAGGGGACGTTGTTTTCGCGGGCGTATTGGATCGCCTCAATTTTTCCTTCCGTGCCGCGGCTTCCGAAGCCACCCGGAATGAGCAGGCCATTGAAGTCCTTCAGCATCTCCTCGGCGCCCTTCTCCTCGATCTCTTCCGCCTCGATCCATTTGGTCCGGACGCCGATATCAAGCGCTGCTCCAGCATGAGTGAACGCTTCGCCGATAGATTTGTAAGCATCCTGCAGGCCGACATATTTGCCAACCACCGCAATTCTCACCTCGCTCGAAGGCTTCTTCACGTGTTCAACCCGTTCCGTCCAGGCTGTCAGGTCCGGTTCACGGTCTTTCAAACCGAGTGACTGAACCACGGCTTTGGCGAGTCCCTCTTTTTCGAGATTCAGCGGTACTTCATAGATCGTTTCGGCGTCACGCGCGGCGAATACATTTTTCGGGCTGACATTACAGAATAGACCGATCTTGTCACGGAGCTCACGGCTAACAGGTTTTTCACTGCGGCAGACGATCATGCTCGGCTGAAGACCGATCTCGCGCAGGCTGTTGACGCTGTGTTGAGTAGGTTTTGTTTTCAACTCGTCCGCAGCTGCGATGTAGGGGAGAAGGGTAACGTGGATGAACAGGCAGTTGCGCGGTCCTACTCGAAGGCTGAACTGACGGAACGCCTCGAGGAAGGGCAGGCCCTCAATGTCGCCCACTGTGCCCCCAACCTCGGTGATAATCACTTGGGGTTTCTCTTCCGATTCAGCCAGCAGGCAAATGCGCTCGATGATCTCGTTGGTGACGTGGGGAATCACCTGTACCGTGCCGCCAAGGTATTCGCCATCACGTTCCCGCTGAATAACACGTTCGTACACCTGACCCGAACTGACGCTGTTCAGTTTGGTCATGGTGTTGTCGGTAAACCGCTCGTAATGGCCGAGGTCGAGGTCCGTCTCCGCTCCATCGTCCGTCACATAGACCTCGCCATGCTGAAACGGATTCATCGTGCCGGGATCAACGTTGAGATAGGGGTCGCACTTGAGGGTGGAAACCCGGAATCCCCGTTTCTTCAATAGCAATGCAAGAGAAGCGGAGGTGATTCCCTTGCCGAGGCTTGAGACGACTCCGCCTGAGATGAAAACATACTTCGCCCTGGGGATTCTTCTTTTTCCCGTGGCGTCCTTGCGTTTTGCCTTGCCGGCCATGCCTTCTCCCGAAAAACCGTTTCAATGTTCAGTGTGAGTCTATTTGCAGGCGATCTCGAGGCTACCCCCCGAGCGCCTTTCGTACGAGCAGGAGATCTTCTTCCGTATCCACCCCGCGCCCCGCGCCCGGAACGTCGACAACCCCGATGGGGACGTTGTGTTCGAGAAGCCGGAGCTGTTCCAGCTTTTCCACTTTTTCCAGCGGCGTCTGATCCCATGAGCAGAAATTCCTCAGGGTGTCGCGGCGATACACATAGAGTCCGACATGCAGTTTGAGCAGATCCACAGGGATTTGCGCAGATCTACTAAAAGGGATTGGAGCACGGGAGAAATAGAGCGCCCGCCCATCCTGCGCCACGACAACCTTGACTGCAGAGGGGTCTTTCCAACGGTCGGGGGAGAGTGGACACGACGCTGTTGTCACTTCCAGGTCTGGACGCTCAATCAGCATCTCCACGGACCGGTCGATTACTGCCACGGGCAAAAGGGGTTCATCACCCTGCACGTTGACGATGATGTCCGCTTCTCGCCTTCGAGCCGCTTCCCAGATTCTGTCTGAACCGGAGGGGAGTTCCGGATCTGTCATCACCGCCTCAAATCCCTTAGCCTCCACCGCAACGGCAATTCGTTCATCATCGGTAGCCACAATGACCGCATCGAGTGAAGCAGCGCGGGATGTATTCAGCAGAGTATGGATGATCAACGGCTTGCCAGCAATATCTGCGAGCATCTTGCCCGGCAAACGGGTGGACCCCCAGCGTGCCGGGATTATTCCAAGGACACGTGGTTTCATCGGTTCAGCCTCGGGTAAGAACTTGATTGGAATAGGGGGACAAAGGCCCTTCGGAATCGATTTGATTCCGCTTGCAGGTCGGCGTTACGCCGCTGGGGTTCCCGCGAAATGCGGGTCACCCGACAGGCTCTTTGATTACAACCTCGCAGGGGGAGCTCTCCTGAAAGTACAAGGCGTCCTTCTTATCGCCAACGATGTCACCGTAGTGCATCGGTATCGCGATCTTTGGTTGAAGTATCTTCACCGCTTCCACGGCTTCTCGCGCATTCATCACATAGGTGCCGGAAACCGGCAAGAGTACGATATCGCATCGGACCGTGCGAAATTCGTCAATCAGGTCTGTGTCGCCGGTATGGTAGACTTTAATGCCGTCCAGGTCAACTACATACCCCACCCATTGCTCGACTCGAGGATGAAAGTGTTTGTCGATGTTATAGGCTGCAACGGCCTCGATGCGAATTCCCTCTACAGTGACCGTCTGACCGGGAGCGACCGTAACTACCTTCGGCCAGCTCACTTTGCGCTCAATGGTGGCTGGTATGACAACGGTCGCCTCACGTTTAGCTATTCTTCCAATGTCTTCCATCGAGAGATGGTCGTAGTGACCGTGTGTGACGAGCACAATGTCGCCATCCCGCATGTCACCTGGGATTTTCCAGGGATCGATGTAGATCGTGCGGCTTCCACGTAGCCTGAAAGATGCGTGTCCCAGCCAGTCTATGAAGTCAACGGTGAGCTTTTCCATCGGTCACTCCTCTGAAGGCAGGATACACATGGGGGCGCGCTGCCCGCGGTAAAATAGGGCTCTCCAGTCAGGTCGTCAACCGCGGTCAACCTCTAGACAATCTTACACGGGAGTGAAGGGAGCGGGTAGCTTGATCCGGTCAAACCCTCCATGTACTTTCCACCTGCCTACGAGCGGTTCAAATGAATGTGCCGGGGGAAGGGCATACCGCCCCAACCCAGCCATCCGCAATAGTGAGGGGACAATGCATGAGCTGACGTTCCATCCGGAACCTTATAAGATCAAGATGACTGAACCGATCCAGCTTCTACCGGAGGTAGAGCGATCCCGAGCCCTCAATGAAGCCGGTTTCAATGTTTTTAACCTTCCATCCGAAAAAGTGTTCATCGACCTTCTCACGGATAGTGGCACAGGCGCCATGAGCGAGGGACAGTGGTCGGCGATGATGTCCGGCGATGAAGCCTACGCGGGAAGTCCTTCCTTCTTCAGAATGAAACGGGCCGTCCAGATTGCAATGGGGTTTGACCATGTTCTGCCCTGTCACCAGGGAAGGGCGGCGGAGAATGTACTCCACTCCGCATTGGTGAAGCCAGGCAGCGTAATTCCCGGCAACAGCCATTTCGATACAACCAAAGCCCACATCGAGGTCCGGCATGCCCATGCGGTGGATTGCACAGTGGATGCCTGCTTTGACCCCACGGATGAAGGCCCTTTCAAAGGCAACGTCGATCTGGAAAAACTGGACCGCTGTGTTACTGAGGCGGGAGTTGAGAATGTTCCCTTTGTGCTCATCACAGTCACAAACAACAGCGGCGGGGGACAGCCGGTAAGCCTCGAAAACATCAATGCTGTTGCCGATTATTGCGAGAAAATGGGGTTGCGGCTGTTCGTGGATGCCGCTCGCTACGCTGAAAACGCCTGGTTTATTAAGGAACGCGAACCAGGCCAGAGTGAAAAGACGATCAACGAGATAACGCTGGAAATGTTCGCCCGGGTGGATGGGGCAACCATGTCGGCAAAGAAGGATGCCATCGTCAACATGGGTGGTTTCCTCGCGCTGCGTGATGAAGAGATGTACGAGACCTGTGCCTCGTTCACGGTGATGTACGAAGGCTTCCTCACCTACGGAGGTTTGTCGGGCCGCGATATGGATGCGATTGCAACCGGGCTGATCGAAGGTCTGGAAGTGGAGTACCTTACGTCGCGAATCGGGCAGGTGAAAAGGCTCTGCGATGGCCTGCATGAAGATGGAATCCCGGTCATCCGCCCTGCGGGTGGACATGCTGTTTATCTGGACGCCAAGCGATTTGTCCCTCATTTTAACCCGGAACACTTCCACGCCCAAGCCCTGGTTTGTGAACTCTATCTTGAAGGTGGGGTAAGATCAGTCGAGGTGGGGACGATCCTCGCGGACCGTGATCCGGATACACGCCAAAACCGTCCCCCCAAGCTTGAAATGGTTCGTATGGCGATTCCGAGGCGGGTGTACACGGACAATCACATGGCATGGGTACGAGATGTCGTCCGGCGGGTCTATGCCAGGCGGGATTCTATCCGCGGGCTGAAATTCACCTACGAACCGGAAATTTTGCGCCATTTCCGTGCGCGGTACGACTGGAGGGAGGCTTGAGCAGATTTTCCCGTTCGACCGATACGAATATCGCGCACCAGCTCAAAACGGAAACCACCCTCGAAAACGGGTAGGAATCGCAGCATTTGCCGAGAGCTAAATTATACTTTCTTATCAAAATGGTATCAGTGATTATCTATTTTGGTTTTATGGTATTTACGATGCAGCGAACAAGAGATTTGCCCCCAAACCAGTCCCTCCTATCAGTGCAAGCTTTTTGTCGAGATCAGTTAGCTTTCTCTTAGGTCACTCATTATGTTGTAGTTACCTACTTTACTGCACCCACGGCTGCCAAGAAATCACTTCAGCACTCTGAGAGCAAAAATTCAAAAAATAAGAAAGATAGCATTTTCTTACGGTTCTTTGCGATCTTATAATATTTATAAGTGAGCTGACAGTTACTGGAATTTAAGGGTTCCCCCATCCTTGCCTGGAGGAAGAACATGAACAAGTCGATCAAATCGCAGATAGCGACGCTGATGATTTTGGTTGCTCTGCTGCCAATCGTTTTTATCCTCGTCTTTACCATGATCCAAAGAGCTTCCGTTGATACAACCATATCAACTGAGCTGGAAGCGATAGCACAAAACAACCTAGGTCAAATCGCAAAAGATGTTCGGGCAATGCTCGCAACGTCCAACGACCTGATCATTCGTCAGATTGAGGGTGGGCAGAATACGGTTAATTCGATGATGGCAAGGCAGGGGGTCAAACTGGATGATGCGACCGTCCGCTGGAGCGTTGTGAACCAGTCGACGAAGACGACTCAGAACATTGATCTTCCAAAGATGCTGGTTGGTGGAGAGTGGTTCGGCAAGAACTATGATGTCGCACAAAACACGCCCCTGGTTGACGAGGTGAAACAGGACCTGAACATGATATGCACGGTCTTCCAGCGGATGAACGACAGGGGAGACCTTCTGCGTATAGCGACTAATGTCAGCACCAAAGATGGGAAACGTGCAATCGGAACCTACATCCCAGCAGTTGAGTCCTCCGGACAACCCAATCCAGTAGTAAGCACGGTTATGCGCGGGGATACCTACGTAGGGCCCGCATTTGTCATTGACGCTATTTACCTGACCTCCTATGCACCGATTCGCGATGGTAACGGCAAGGTAATCGGAGCGATTTCGGTAGCTGTCAAGCAGGAGGCTGTGGAATCAATCCGCAAAAACATCATGGATATCAAGATTGGCCAGACAGGTTATGTATACGTCCTCAATGCGAAGGGGGCGGACGCTGGCAAATATGTCATATCGCTGGATGGTGCCCGTGATGGCGAAAACATTTGGGAAGCGCGTGACAGTGATGGCAGGTTGTTTATTCAGTCTGTCGTTGAAAGAGCGCTTAAGATTGGGAATAGCGACAATATCGATTTCGAATACTATCCATGGTTGAACGAGGGAGATACCACACCCAGGCTGAAAATCGCGGCAATCTCCTATTACGAGCCGTGGGACTGGGTGATCGGTGCATCCGCCTATATGGACGAGTTTACTGCCGCACAGCGGGAGGCTTCAGCATCACTAAGTCAACTTGTCCAGGCGATTCTTATAACCGGTCTGATTGGTATCGTGTTGGCCACTGTGATATCAATCTGGTTCGGTGGTCAAATTGCCAAACCAATCCGCAGGGTAGCGGATGTGGCTAAAGAAGTTGCTCGTGGTAACCTCACAAACGAAAGCAACATCGTTCGTAAAGACGAAATCGGTCAATTGGCCAGCTCCATGGACGTCATGATGGAGAGCTTGAGGTCAAAAGCTGAGGTCGCCGAACGGATCGCTGCTGGCGACCTTGAGATGGATGTTCCCATCGCCTCTGAGGATGATGTCCTCGGTATTTCGATGTCGAAGATGAAGGATACCATCACAAACATGCTGGGTGATGTACACGAACTGATCGATGCAGTGCAGAACGGTGACCTGAAAACCCGTGGCGAAACGGAGAAGTTTACCGGTGGTTGGTCAGATCTTGTTCGTGCGATCAACGATCTCATCGAAGCCTTTGTCAAACCGATCATGATGACATCGGAATACGTGGAGAAAATCGCACTGGGTGACATCCCAGAGAAGATAGAGGAAGAGTATCGCGGGGACTTTAACGTCATCAAGAACAACTTGAACTTCTGCATTGACGCGATTGATCGTCTTGTGGTGGATACAAAGTCGCTGGTCAATTCAGCGATTGAGGGGCAGCTTGAAACACGAGCCGATCCTGAACCTCACAAAGGCGACTACAAGGCAATCGTCTCCGGTATTAACCAGACACTGGATGCAGTCATCGCTCCTGTCCAAGAGGCGCAGGCGGTTCTCGAGAAGATGGCGGCTGGCGACCTCAGTGATGAAATGAAGGGTCAATACAAAGGTGACTACGCCAAAATCAAGAATGCACTGAACGGTACTCTTTCTGCGTTGAACGACTTGCTCTATCAGGTGGATGTTGCTGCGGACCAGGTAAACAGCGGAGCAGGCCAGGTATCGTCCGCAAGCCAGGCGCTGTCGCAGGGAGCCACAGAGCAGGCCAGCTCGCTTGAAGAAACCTCCTCGTCCATGATGCAGGTGGGCAGCCAGACAAAACTGAACGCCGAGAACGCCGCACAAGCGAACCAACTTTCCAATTCCGCGAAATCTGCAGCCGAGCAGGGCAACGCCCATATGAAAGGGATGCTCGATGCAATGCAGGAGATTAACGAAAAATCTGCGGAAGTCCAGAAGATTGTCAAGGCGATTGACGATATCGCATTCCAGACCAACCTGTTGGCCCTTAACGCAGCGGTGGAAGCCGCACGCGCGGGTGTCCATGGCAAGGGATTCGCAGTCGTGGCGGAAGAGGTGCGGAATCTGGCACAGCGCAGCGCAACGGCGGCGAAGGAGACCACCGATCTGATCGATAGCAACGTACAGTCGGTTGACAAAGGTGCGATGATCGCTGACAAGACTGCGCAGGCGCTTGGTGAGATTACTGAAGGTGTGACAAAGGTTAGCGATCTCATCGACGAAATCGCCTCAGCCTCCAAAGAGCAGGATCAGGCGGTTGAGCAAATTACGGAAGCGCTCGGCCAGATAGACCAAGTGACACAGTCGAATACGGCTAGTGCTGAAGAATCCGCTGCAGCGTCAGAGGAACTCTCAGGACAAGCAGAGGCTCTTCGTAGAATGCTGAAACAGTTTACGCTCAAGCACACTGATCACAATGTCCGCGCACTTCCGCATCCGGACGAGCACCGGGCAGAGGCGAAAGCGATTCCGGCGGGCAAGACCGACAAAAAGTCCGTTGGACGGGCATCTCACGGTGGCAATGAGGTTAGGGGAACGCAGGTAAAACCTTCGGACGTCATCAACCTTGATGACACGGAATTTGATGATTTCTAAACACTTGTGTTAGGGAAGCCGCCACGGCAGAAAATTTGATATTGTAAGAATCTGCCGTGGCATTCCCTTTTTATTTACGCTAGATTATACTTAATTGGCGTTTAGTTTGATTAGCAGACTAAGAATTTAGTATTTGTTCAGACTCCTTGTTCTAAAAAGATGGTTTAATTGACGTTGTGACTATTACTGGGAGCTTTACTGCTGTGGGGCAAACGAGGTAAGTCTGGATGAATACCCGGCGAAACGTCAACAGGAACGTGATCTCTCATAAACGACTCCTGCGTACGATTGTGAAACACTCGTAATCGAATAGGTTGCCTGAGATTGGGCAATTCGGTTTGAGTGTTTTCTCTCTCCGGTCTTACCTCAACACACCGAATTTCGAACGGATTGGCGTTTCTCGTGAAGACCGAGAAGCGAAGATCTGAATGGGGACAGTCCCTGTTCGTATCACCGCTCCATAGTTCTTACCTAACTCTTAATTAATCAGTGCTTTCTGAGTATTGAAGCACCTGTCCTGCTGGTTGTTAACCCTTGCTGGTTGGTGGCTCGGTCAATACGGCAGGACGAACCTTGGATGATCTTTAAGCAAATACTTATCAATACTCCGCGAAAGGGGGGCGCTATGTTGAAACGACTGAAGTTGGGTGCAAAAGTCGGCGGTGGGTTTGGGTTCTTTATGGGGCTCATTATGCTGGCGGGACTTTATATCGTTATCAACACGATCGGGATCAGCAAGAAATCGACAATCATGGCCGAGGAGTATGTTCCTCAGATGGAATATGCAATCGGTATGGAACGAAATGCCCTTCAGGCGTTTTTCGAGTTGAGGGGATTCGCCTACACAGAGCAGGAATCCTACCTCGAGGCGGGAAAGAAGTTGCTTGGCCAGGCGGATCTCAACCGCGACTCTTTAATTGCCCTGTCGAAAAGGGCTGAGCATCTCGACGGACTGGATAAAAGCATCAAGAGCATCCTCAAAACAAGTGAAGAATACAAGAAACAACTTCTGCTCACCGTTCAATATGCTGGCCAGGTTCAGCAGGCGAGCAAAGAAATGATTCAGGCCTACGAGAAATTCAGCAGCGCCTGTGACCTGACACTGAAATATCAATACGACAAGCTCAACCTGGAAATAGCCAAAGGGGCAAGTGCCTCGACATTGAAAGACCGAGTAGAAAAGATTGAGGCCATCAACGAGACGGTAAGCCTTGGCTTGATGGCTCAGGCTGGACTGTGGAAAGCAAAAGCTGATTTCACTCCGGAAAAAATCCTTGATGCGATCGGTCTTTTTGATGAAGCCGAAAACCTTCTCCATGAATTGCAACGAAATACAAAAGACGCTGAGACTCGTCAGAGCATTGCACAGGCACTCACAGCTGGGACCAGTTATAAAGAAGCTTTGCACAAGTACCACGATTCCTACATGCAGCGAGTGTCCGCCGAAGTTGTAAGAGTCCCACTGGCGCTTGAACTCGTTGAAGCCACCAAGAACCTGCGCGGACAGGGAATGGAAAAGACACGCGCCGTCTCAGTGGATAACAGCAGAATTCTTGACAGTCTCACGAGCACCTTTATCATCATCGCAGCTCTTGCATTGATTATAGGTGTCATGCTGGCACGCTGGGTATACAACTCCATCATGAGACCTCTGCGTCAGATCAGTTCTGCTGCAGAAGCCATCGCGCTCGGCGACCTAACGACTGAAGTGACTTTCCAGAGTTATGATCAGTTCGGGGATCTCGCCGACTCATTCCGCTCCATGATAGAATCCCTGCGAATCAAGGTGGATGCCGCAAAGGCATTTGCTGCGGGCAACCTTTCGCTAGATATCAAGGAAGCCTCCGACCGCGATACGCTGGCGTATGCCATGGCGGATATGAGAAATCGAATTCGTGAAATCCTCGAAGGTGTGATTGATACTGCGGCACTTGCACAACGCGGCAAATTGATGACCCGCATCCAGGATGAGGGGATGGAGGGGTCGTGGAAGACACTCGTCCAGGGTATCAATGGGGTGATGGACACACTGATCGGGTATATCGATACTCTACCTGTTCCGGTGATGCTGATCGACAAGGATTTCAACATCAACTACATGAACACTGCTGGAGCCCAGCTTCGTAATACAACCGGGGATGCACTCGTTGGGAGCAAATGCCACGACTTTTTCAAGACCGGTGATTGTAAGACCGAAAACTGTGCCTCTTTCCAGGCGATACGCGGCAACAAGACTGTCAACCGGGAAACGGATGCGCATCCGGGAAAACTGGACCTCGACATTTCCTACTCGGGATCTCCAGTTCACGACGAGAATGGTGATGTGGTTGGTGCGTTCGAGTTTTTTGTCGATCAGACTGCGGACAAACAGATCCAGCGTAAAAACGCGAAGATCGCTGAGTTCCAGAATCGGGAAGTGGAAAAATTGTCAGGTGTGCTGGATTCCATGTCGATGGGTGATCTGACAGTCGACTACTCCACCGCCAGTTATGACGAGGATACCGAGGTTGTTGGTGTTGCCTTCCAGGGGATTTCACAGGCTCTTGGAAAGACGCTGCTGAGTCTGAACGAGATCATGGGCCAGGTGCAGGTCGCGGTCGAGCAGGTGAACAGCGGCGCGGGACAGGTTTCCTCCGCCAGCCAGTCGCTCTCGCAGGGTGCTACCGAACAGGCAAGTTCCCTCGAGGAGGTCTCCGCCTCGATGACCGAGGTGGGAAGCCAGACCAAGCAGAACGCTGACAACGCTATTCAGGCCAACCAGCTTGCGAGCAGCGCCCGTGGGGCAGCAGAACAGGGCAATTCCCATATGAAGGGCATGCTCGATGCGATGAAGGACATCAACAACAAGTCGGCCGAGATCCAGAAAATCGTCAAGGCGATCGACGACATCGCATTCCAGACCAACCTTCTCGCCCTGAACGCTGCTGTGGAGGCAGCCCGGGCAGGTGTCCACGGCAAGGGCTTTGCGGTTGTGGCGGAAGAGGTTCGGAACCTCGCGCAGCGCAGCGCCACGGCGGCGAAAGAGACCACCGATCTGATCGACAGCAACGTTTCGGCGGTCACCGGCGGCACGAAGATCGCCGACCAGACCGCTCAGGCGTTGGGCGAGATCACGGACGGTGTGACGAAGGTGACCGATCTGATCAATGAGATCGCTTCGGCCAGCCGTGAGCAGACGATGGCTGTGGATCAGATAGCCGAGGCCCTTGGTCAGATCGATCAGGTGACCCAGTCGAACACGGCGAGTGCAGAGGAATCCGCTGCGGCCGCTGAAGAGCTCTCGGGTCAGTCCACCCAACTACAGGAGATGATCTCGAGGTTTAAGCTGAAAAAACAGCAATCTCGTTCTACCACTCCGTTGGTGGGCGGGGGCATGAATCGTCGATCCATAGAAGCTTCCGACACTCACGTCAGCGATTCCAAGTCCCGTGATCACCACGACAAAAACAGATCCGGAACTCAGGTCAACCCAAGGGACGTCATCGAGCTGGATGATGTTGATTTCAAAGAGTTCTAATTTATTATGCGAATCATATAGTAGAAACGCCCCTGCCCTCTGATGAAAGATCATGGTAGGGGCGTAACATTTATCAGCACGGCACAACCCAAACGCGACCCTCTTTAACCAAAGAACAAAATCGATAAATTTTTCTGCCCTTCGTAAATGTATAAAATTATCTTAGTGAGCAATTCTGAACAGATTTCCCGCCAGAGCGAGCTGTTTCGCACACTGCTATATTTGAACTCTCCGTTTTTGGGTATTTCATTTTCCGACAGAGCATTATAAACCCGATACTTAGCGCCATAGTGATGAAAGTTATAATATGGCACGTCTTTTGCTTTTTTTGAGTCGCCTACTTAGACCTGTTGAAGATTCACTCAGGCAGAAAGCTGAAAGATGCGCCTACTCCTTATTGATGATGACCGCATGTCCCTGGAAGTGCTGGGACGAACGCTACATATCGCAGGTCACGAGTGCTACGCTCACACTGACCCTCTTGCAGCAATCAAATGGCTGAGCGAGGGTCATGAGGTAGACACGGTCATTACCGACCTGAAAATGCCCGAGATGAACGGCCTGGAGTTGATTCGCGACCTGAAGCAGAATTACCCCAACCTGACTGTGCTCGCAGTAACAGCCTATGTGGATCAGGAACTGATGTGGCGCAACAGCGACCTCGAGGTGGACCTGATGCGCAAACCCCTCGATATCAGCCTTCTGCTGGAACGTTTACAACAACTCGAAAAGGAATCGGGCGGGAAAAAGAACGCCATAACAGATATGCCGTCGCCGTACGGAAACGGAGGAGTATCATGAACGAATCCACAATGCTAGACGCCCTCATTGAGGAAGACGAGGATTTCACTGCCAGCAAATACCTGACTTTCGCTCTCGGCGACGAGGAATATGGTATCAACATCTCCGTCGTCACAGAAATCATCGGTATTCAGAAGATCACCGAAGTACCTGACGTTCCCGAATTTATCAAGGGCGTCATCAATCTTCGCGGCAAAGTCATCCCTGTGATCGACATGCACCTGCGTTTTGGCCAGGAGGAGAGGGAACACGATGAACGGACCTGTATCATCGTGGTCAATCTCGAATCCACCGCCGTTGGTTTGATCGTTGATACGGTTGCCGAGGTAATTGACATCGAGAACAAGGACATCGATCCTCCCCCCCAGATCACACGTACTGGGGAAAAAGCATTTGTCGAGGGGTTGGGAAGGATTGGTTCGGAGGTCAAGATCCTTCTGAACATCCATAAAGTTCTCGCTACGGATGCGGAGGCGCTTGTCGACCTCGGCGTTGAAGCGTAAAAGAAATAAAGTCTTACCTGCACATCAACGAGCTACAAGCTTAATACAGGAAAGGGGTTTTCACATGTTTGCCAAGGTAAAGCTCGGAACCAGGATCGGTGCCGGATTTGCGCTGTTAATTCTGATCATGGTTCTGATCGGGGGGTACTCTGTTGTCAGCATGATCAACATCAGCAACCAGTCCGAGATTCTTGCCACCCAGTTCGCACCGGAAGTAGAAATGGCCTCGAGTATCGAGCGCGATGTTTTACAAACCATGTTCAACATGCGTGGCTATGCGTACACAGAAGAGCAGGGGTTCCTGGACAACGGACGCTCCTTTCTTGACAAGGCGGACGAGCAGATAAAGGCTGCGGAAGAACTCTCCGCAAATTCGCCCAACCTCGTCAAACTCCCCGGCGCTCTGGAAGAGATCAAATCAAACGCAAACCAGTACCGCGCTCTTTCCGAAGAGACGGTAGTACTGAACGCGCAGATAAAAGGATTCAAGGCGCAGATGGACGAGAGCGCCCAAACCCTGATGCAGAACTGCACCGAATTCCTGCTTAGTCAGGAGGAAGAATTGGTGAAGGAAATCCGGTCGGGTGCCGGGTCGGATAAATTGACAGAGCGCGCAAAAAAAATCTCTCTGATCGGCGACATAATCAACACCACCAACGCTGTGCGCCTCGCCGCATGGAAAGCGCAAACCCTGCGAACGCCGGAAATGATCACCGAGGCTCTTCCTCTGTTCGACGAGATTAACAGCAAATACCGGGCGCTTGATAGTATTACACGTGAGACCTTGAACGTTAAGCAACTGAAGTCGACGGAAGAATCGTCAAAAGGTTACCGTGTCGCGATGGAGGGAATGGTCGATGCATGGAATCGGCGCGATGCAATTGCAGCAACCAGGGTGGCCGAGGCCAACAACCTCCTCGCCAAAACCGCCAACCTTTCAGAAGCAGGTAACGCCGGAACCCTCAAGATCGCCGACGCTACAGCCGCAAGTCTCGGCACTTCAAGGATGATTACGCTCGTGGGCCTTGTGATGGCACTCATCATCGGCATGGTCGCGGCTGTCTACCTTACCAAAAGCATCACGGGTCCCATCGACCTTATCACTGAAGGCGCCGAACGACTGGCACTGGGAGATGTGGTGCTTGAAGGATTTGACCACCAGTACGCCGAAAAGGTCAAGAAGCGTGGTGACGAACTCGGAAGAGTTGGTCTCGCCCTGTCCAACCTGATCACCTACCTGTCCGATCGTGCACATGTTTCAACAGAAATTTCCAAAGGAAATCTGGAAATCAACATAGAGCCAGCCTCTGCTGAAGATTCCCTTAGCCACGCCATGATCGACATGCGTGACCAGCTCAACAACCTCAGCATTTCCATGAAGAAGATGTATGCTGAACAGAAAGCCGGCGACATTGAGTACTTCATAGACTCTGTAGAGTTCAATGGCGCCTATGCCGAAATTTGTGACGGGTACAACGCCGCAGTGAAGATGCATGTTGACGCGATTTTGCTGATGCTGAACCTGATGCAGAAATATTCGGACGGTGATTTCGCCGACAAACTGAAGCCTATGCCCGGCAAGCAAAAGGTCGCCAACGAGATGATGGATAAACTTCGCGACAACTTGCAACGAGTAACTCGCGACACCAAGTCGCTTGTTACTGCCGCTCTTGAGGGCGATCTCGCGCTACGTGCGGATATTTCGCGACACAGCGGAGAGTTCAAAGAGATCGTGGACGGCATCAACAAGACTTTGGATGCAGTGATTGATCCGGTTCGTGAGGCTCAGGGAGTGCTCGAAAAAATGGCCGCTGGGGATCTCTCCGAGAAAATGCTGGGCGAATACAAGGGAGACCACGCCGCAATCAAGAACGCCTTGAACGCGACAGTAGAATCGCTGAACGAGATCATGGGCCAGGTTCAGGTCGCGGTTGAGCAGGTGAACAGCGGAGCGGGACAGGTTTCCTCCGCCAGCCAGTCGCTCTCGCAGGGTGCTACCGAACAGGCCAGCTCCCTCGAAGAGGTTTCAGCTTCGATGACCGAGGTGGGAAGCCAGACCAAGCAGAACGCTGACAACGCTATTCAGGCCAACCAGCTTG
>Ga0272443_10000480_pt1 | contig 73870 bp, 60 predicted proteins | sample SSMAcet12_FD_193581 | JGI IMG/M metagenome (GOLD analysis project Ga0272443, IMG submission 193581) | Marine sediment archaeal communities from Little Sippewissett salt marsh, Falmouth, MA, United States - SSM-Acet-12 | ecosystem: Environmental > Aquatic > Marine > Wetlands > Sediment ...
ATTATACCTTTTTACAACGAGGCTCAATTGATAACATAGTGACTTGCGCGAGTCTTCGAGTGTGTGACCTGACAGCATAAACCAGCGGCAGGTCACACTTCCGATAAATCGGAAGCAAGACCTGCCGCAACCGTTAATGCCCATGCCATCAAAATGGGTTCGTTTCGCATATAAAAGGGTCCCTCTGTTTACACCAACTACGCAAAAACCGACCTAACCGCCTGAACGATAATAAAATAACTCCAAAGTCTGCCTTTATGTCGCTATTTGTCATTTTATATAATTCCTCTTTTCCCATTTCTACATATTACCCCCGACTCGGAAATTACATTGAGTTGATGTGGAATTTGGAATAATTGGGTGGGGGGTAGTTTAGCGACAAATCAACGCCAATTTCTGAAATAAATTCGCGAAATTATCTATAATCTGGACTGATATTGTTAATATCATATTGACATAATACAAATATATTATAAATTTTATGAGAAGTCGAAATATATAAATTTATGCTTAAGTTTTAACAGGTACAGGGATTTATATATGTAATTGGTAAGTGTTAAAATAAAAAATTTTAGATGCTATAAGGATGAGGTGAAAATCGATATTAGTGATTTGACAGCTCTTATTGGAAAAAATGATGCGGGAAAATCGGCGTTATTGGATGCCTTGGCATTATTTTTTGACGAGAAATTAAAACTAGATGAAGATGATGCAAACATAGATGGCGACAAGAAAGACGTCCGGATTACTTGCGAATTCTCTGAATTACCGTCTCAGATTATAATAGACGCTAGCAATAAAACAAAGCTTACAGATGAATATTTGCTGAATGAAGTTAGAAATCTCGAAATTATTAAAATCTATGATGGAAGCCTTAAAAAGCCGAAACAGACTGGCATATTTGCAAAGGCAAATCATCCAAGTTCAACCGGTATTGAGGATCTTCTGTCTCTTAAAAAAGCTGACTTAAGGAAACGCGCGCACGATCTTAAAATTGATATTTCCGGATTAGATAAAAGAGTAAATGCTCCAATACGAAGAGCGATTTGGAATAACGCGTCCGATCTGGGTCTACGCCTTCAAGAGATACCCCTTGATGCCGAAGACGCAAAGAAAATTTGGGATCAACTTAAAAAAGAATTGCCCGTCTTTTCACTTTTTAAGTCAGATCGCACAAGTACTGATCAAGATGACGAGGCTCAAGACCCAATGAAGACCGCAATCGACGAAAGCCTGAAATCAAAGGAGGCGGAACTTCAAAATATTGCGGAACATGTTCAAAAGGAAGTTGAAAGCATTGCGCAAAAAACAGTAGAGAAAATACGAGAAATGGATCCAACGCTCGCCAGCGAGTTAAAACCACGTTTTCAAAAACCTTCGTGGAAAAACGTGTTTAAGATAAGCCTTACGGACGAAAATCAAATTTCAGTTAATAAGCGTGGAAGTGGTGTTAGGCGTATTATACTTATAAATTTTTTTAGAGCGAAGGCAGAACAAAAAGCAACCAAGGAAAATGTTGCCGACGTGATATATGCAATAGAGGAACCGGAAACCAGTCAACATCCCAATAATCAGAAAATGTTGATGGATGCGCTTGCCGAATTAGCAGACGATCCCAATAGACAAGTAATATTATCAACTCATGTACCGATGTTGGCCAGGACAGTACCATCGGAATCCTTGCGTTATATCGAGATTCAGGAAAATGGTGGCCGAATTATTCATGAAAAGGATGGAGGTATTATTTCGACTGTGGCAAAGACGCTTGGAGTTCTTCCTGATCACGATGTGAAACTATTTATTGGCGTAGAAGACCGCAATGATATTAATTTTTTGCGAGTAATATCAGAGATATTACACTCATCTGATAATTCAATACCGGACTTATATGATCTCGAGAATAAAGGTCAGATTATATTCTTCCCAATGGGTGGCGATAATCTTGCTCTTTGGGCATCGCGAGTAAAGGGACTAAATGTTCCAGAATTCTATATTGAAGATAGCGACTTGACCGAACCAGGGACATCTGTCCATCAGCAAGATGTATATGAAACGAATAAAAAGTCGAATTGTACTGCCTATCTAACCAAAAAACGGGAGATGGAAAATTATTTACATCGCAATGCTATAAAGGCGACAAGATCAAATATAGATATCGTATTTGGCGACTATGATAGTGTCCCACAGATCGCAGCAAAAGAATTACATGATTTAAGTGAATCTGGAAGTGCATGGGAAGATCTTCCGGAGCAAAAGCAGGAAAAGAAAAAATCTCAGGCCAAAAAATGGCTTAACAGAGATGCAGTAGGAAATATGACGCCAAAATTACTGGAAGAACGCGATCCGGATGGCGAAATAATTAGTTGGCTTACTAAAATCTCCGATTTAATGAGATAATATTAGATGCGCGATTGTCAGGAGCGCCCTTCTCCCGATAAAATCGGGATCGGGCCCCTCGACATCTCGCTGAAGCTCGTTGTCTCGGACAGGGCTCCTGACCTACGATTTATTGTTACTCCCGGGTGCGGTGATCCAGCAGCACATAATTGATAATCAGTACAGCAATATCAATCGATCCCACCGCCCCGCATTTTATTCGGGATCTTCGACAAGCTGTGGGGCACCCTTGCTTTGGGGGCAGATGTGGACATCTGCCGCGCACGATACAATCATGCTTTGGACTACAATATTAATTTTACGACTTCATCGCGACCGAGACATTGTCGCATAAAACCGCCGGGATGTTGCCCCCGTAATGATACGGGTATAATCGATCACCTACATCAACAACATCTTTTAATGTCTCATAAATATTGCCCGATAGCATCGCATCTTTCACACGTCCGACAATCTCTCCGTTTTCAACGTACAACCCCGGGCTGGCCCCAATTGAATAATCGCCATTGGGAATATTGCCGCTATGTGCCCCGAGTGCGCCTTCGACGATAATTCCGCGGTCAATCGATTCAATCAACTGTTTGAGTGACTTATCGCCCGGTTTAAACCTGAGATGTACCATCGATGGTCGCGGTTTTAAAATCATCGGATCACCGCCCCACATCGAATTACGGTACCCGTGCCCGGTCGGCTTCTCCTTGAGTTTTTTGGCATATTCGAGATCGTAGTAAAAACTCTTGAGGACGCCGTTTTCGATAATATTAAAATCGCGGCAGGTTACACCTTCATCATCGAAAGCCCGGGCATTTGGAAGGGAATCATCGAGTGGATTATTCGAAAATGTAATCTTTTCACTCAGGATTTTTTCGCCGCATTTATCAGCGATCGGCGTGCTTTTTTCATAAACCGATTTACCGCTGGTACCACTGAGCAGCCGCCAGAAAATAGTCGTCATGCAGTTGGGCATAAAAAGTACTTTCATGCGGCCGCCTTTAGGTGCGACATCTTTTGATGACTTGTTATAAAATTCGATTAATTCATCAAGCAGTTCGTCGGAAAAACCTTTAAACTTTTTTTCCGTTTCGACACGATACAGACCACCGCCGGAGCCGGGATAACCGATATATCCGAAAGTCGAAAAATCACTGATACGACCGGAAATATCGGTTCCTTCGCTGTTTAAGATACGGATATTTTCAATATTCGCCGCTGTTACCGATACAATTTCACCGTCGGTTTTGGAGGTGAGAATATCGCAAATACGCGAGTTTTCGGCAACCATGTCGGTGCCGGTAATATTATCGATTTCGGGATCATAGGTATTCAACTGCGGAATGTTATCTGTCATCGGGAAAGAATATTCAGCGACCACACCGCCCTTGAGCGAATCGAGGGCGTTTTGAATCAATTCATCACGATCGGTCAGGTTGCGTGTATAGGCAAATCCGAGTTTGTTATCTTTTATTATCCGCAAAGACAGGCCCGATTGAATTTTGTTTTCGATATCATGCAGTTGAGCATCTTCAAAACTGACGGTGTGGCTGGTATGTTCAAGCGAGAAAACTTCGGCCTTGTCGCATACTTTTTTTGCTTGTTCAAGAAGTTTTTCCATCATACACCTCCAACCACAAGATTATTGACAAGAGTATGCGGTCCGCCATGACAGGAACGGATATTGGTCTGTCCCTTGCCGCAGCCACCGACAGTTCCCAGCGTTAGGTCATTGCCGACCGCGACCGTATCCCGAAGCGCCTGAAACAGGTTACCGGAGACATTGATGTCGCGAACCATCTCTGCGATTTTCCCGTTTCGGACCATAAAGCCGTACTGGGCACCGAATGTAAAATTCTCACCGGCAGTCTGACCTCCAACCGGATCCAACACATATATACCGTCACCCAACTGCGCCAGTAAATCATCGAAGCTGTTCGGTCCCGGTTCCATATAAATAGTACCCATCCTGACAATAGGCGCATAACGAAAATCTTCGGCGACACAATGCCCCGAAATTGGCTCATCCATCTTGGCAGCGGTGCGTCTCGAATGCAGGCGACCGGTCAGGATACCTTCCTTCATCAATTGTACCGGCCGTACCGCGACACCATCATCGTCGTATTTATAGAAACCAAGCTGGTCGGGAAGCACGGCATTGTCGATAATGTTGACATTATCAGATCCGAGTTTGGCGCCGATTTTCATTTTCTCGCGTAATGCCGGAAGGGTTTCGATTATATCGGCCTCGGAAAAATGACCGAAAGCCTCATGCACAAAAACTCCGGTCAAGCCCTGATTTAAAATACAATTATAAGTACCACCGGTGACCGGTTTCGCTTTGAGCAAATCTACCGTAGTTGATGTTTGCTTTTCAAGATTAGCTTCCTGGTTACGGACAGTCGCAAAACCGTTGCTTCCGCCGGCGCGGACACGAACAGTTTGCAATTGATCTCCATCCCTACCGGTGATTTCCCCGGTTATGGCGGTGGTAATAAGATCCTCGCGTATCTCGGAACCTTCCGAGCTGATAAAATGTTTTTCGCGCGTAACATCATAATATTTGAGAACAGTCGTTACTATTTTGTCGTTACTCAAAGCGATATTATTGTATGTGCGCAGAAGCTCCAGTTTCTCATCGATAAATATTTGTCGCGGGTCTTCATTTAATTTCGGAATAAAAGTATCCTTGATCGGTTCGCTTTCGGCCAAACGAACAGGTTTCTCGATATTTTCCGAAATCAACTTGGCCGATTCCATTGCATTGGCAATTGCGGTTTCGGCGTCGCTTTCTTTTGTGAAAGCGACCGTTGACATCCCGCCATTGTTTAAAATCCTGATAACATATCCATCGGTCGAGTTGGAGCCGATTTGCGAAAGTTCCTTACCGCTGAAAGCAATCTCCGTAACTTTTTTGACTTCGTGTCGGATATCAGCGTAATCGGCGTCTATTTTGCCGAGTATTTTTCGGAGTTTTTCAAGCATTTAACCTCCGTGACTGGATAAATATTAACATATTATTTATAAAATAAAGCATATATATTTTAAATAATACGATTAATTTTAATGTCAGTTTCCAATATATAAAATACAATTTAAAAAGACCCCTTTTATTTATAGAGAAAAGGGGCCTTGAAACATTGAATATCTTCGATAATTACGGGCAGACCGGGTCCGGACCGTCAAGATAGAGGAACGTAATCAAATATGTTACATCAAAAATATTAATTGTTCCATCATTGTTAACATCGGCGGATGCCAGCGGATCTGGCGCCGGTCCATCGAGATAAAGGTAAGCGATTAAACCGGTAATATCGAAAATATTGACAGTTTCATCGGCATTGATATCGCCGCATATAAATTCTTTGCATTGATAAGCGACAACACGGACATCGTCAATGTTCCACCCGCAGTAGTTAGTGTAGAAATCGGAGGTTCCCATTGTCCAGCGTAGATATACGGTTGATTGATCATCGGCGATATCCGAAATGTCGAACGTAGTTGTTACCCATTCACGGTCGGCGATAATCGCCGAGTTTGTCCAGACATCGGTCCAGTCGGTGCCATTGGTACTTATGCGAATATATGCATGATCGCCGGTTGGTACACCAACCCCCAGCCAGCGGCAGAGACTCAGGTGAACATTCATTTTTCCTGAGCAATCTATAGCCGGGGACGTAAGATGCATCTCCTGCATATTAGTCTGATAGTCGCCGTTTAAATTATACCCATATACATTGGGACCGTTACATCCCTCGGTCGGATCGGGAACCGGGTATCCCAGGTCATTACCGCCCATACCATTTGGAATACCGCGCGCCCACAAACCATCGGAAATAACCCAGCCCTTATCGGTTTCGAAATCATCTTCGAAAAGGGTGTCTATATCGGCCATTACTATAACAGACCGGGGCGCGATGGAATCAGGATCATAAAAACGCCCGTTGGTAGTCTCTTCGGCGCTGACATAAAATAACAGTTCATCTTCGCATGAAATCGCGGGAAGTTCAGCAAAATAATTGTTGGCTTTGGTTTCCGACATGGATGCGGTTTGGTATTCTCCATCATTGATTTTGTAATGCAACAAACCGCTTCCGGACAGAGGTATTCCGCTTCCGATACCATGGACGATGACATCAAGTCCGGTTGTCTGATCGGCGTTAACAATCGTCGGGATACCATTAGGATATTCAAACGTGACACCTTTTACATCCTTTATAGCAATCGTCGGATCGCCAAACAGGGTAAGCTGATAATAGCACCATCGCATACAACCCTCATCGATACGATACAGGTTATCCTCTTTCGAGTCCTGGTTGGCTATTCCAAGTTGCGGCTTGGCTTCCGCCGGATTGTATATGGCATCAAAAAACTCGCGGTCGAATCGCTGCGAGGGACCGTCGGTGCCATAGTCACCCCATCCATAACGAGCATTCATAACCAAAGCAAAAGCGCCGGCATCGGTTTTTACATGTGCATACTCCGCCCAACATTCGGCATCATCAAAACAACCGGCGTAACATCCCTGGGAATAAATTAAGCAGTAATCATCGTTGGTAAAATAACTGACATCCGCAGTAGTCATTTTTAAGGCCCAACTCGTATTGCAATGGCCGTAATGATTGACTATATGAACGCCGCTGTTTATCCGTGAAACTATCTCTGATTGCGGCCAGTCATTGCCGGTATAAGTCAGGTCATACAACTTATGGATATCATACAAATCTGAAGGATGACCGTAGGTGGTGTATCCATGCGCGCTCGAAATATCGATAATCTCGTCGAGCGAATAACCGCCGTATTCTCCGAATCCGCCGAAGGCAAGATTTTCACCAGCCAGCACGACATTATTCAAATACGGATCATTACTGTTCAGATATGCGATTGTTTTCAGCACAGAGGTGTATACTTCGGGAACATTGCCAGCCGCGAAACGGCCAACATATACCTCGGCGACCAGATCGACATCGCCACCACCTTCACCGTCGGTTGGCTCACCCCATTGAGAGTCACCGTCATAGTTGTACGTTCCATCGAGACATCCGAAATAAATATCACCGGGCATATCATAATCATAATAGGGGTCACCGTCATCCCATGAGGCGACATATAAATCCACAGCCGGAATAATGTCGTCATCGCCACCGATTATTACATATTGGATGCCGTCATTTAGATATTCGTCACGGATATAGTTGCGTACATCGGTCGGATCGGTGCTTCCAATGTCGTTTTCTATCGTATGAATCTCAGTTGCGATTCCGTTTGTATTATGGTAATCCGCGAGCGGTTGAAAATAGTCGGCCAGAGTATTGATGGTGATGATTAAAAGATCAAAACTTTTATCGCTCCGTTTGGGTATAGTGGAATATGAATTTATCATCCCCGGATTATCAACTTTCAAGGCGATGGCGGCTTCATCCCCGGGTATTCCTCGAAACAGGGGTGCCGCTTTTCCAACATCATCCGTGTTAACATTAACCTGCATATTCGGGTAATAATATAGTTCGCCCGAAGCCGGAATATGTTCGACCGGATGAAGTCTGATAACAACATAACGATAACCGCGGAATGACTGAACATCAATAACACGATGGTTCATATGCGGGAATGGATTGTTCGATTTATATATCGATTCATTTTGAGTCGGAGGGAGAATTGTAGCGGGATCAGCCGACAGGGGATAGGGACGACCAACCGGTTCGATATCATATCCGCGGCCGATTAATACTTTCTCTGATGTAATAATCTCAACGTCGGAGATATCTGATCCGAACGGTAGTAATATTTCAACACCCCTGGCCGGTAAAGCCGGTTCTCCGGCATTACCGAAATTAGGTGCTTTGGTCATTGTTACTCTATCATATACCCTATCGAGAATCGTAACCGACCGAACTGTCGGTCGCTCGAAAGTATAATCGATGCTGATCATTTCGGCCGATACCGGCATACACAAAACTATCAGCAGTAGTACTATTGTACCAAAGGCGGTTTGTAAGCTGGCGGGAGTTCCTTCCTTTAACCTTACGTTCATTGTATGTCTCCTGTATGATTAATTATAATTATATCATTTAGTTATTTATAGTTTGTCTATGGGCATATTAAATCGGGACCATCCTGATATAAAAAGCTAATCAATGCTGTTATATCAAAAATATTGATACTCCCATCATCGTTGACATCGGCGGTATTGCCGGGGTACGGCGCCTGACCATCCAGATAGAGGAACGCAATAATAAATGTAATGTCAAATATATTTACTGTCAGGTCACTATTAGCGTCACCGCAGATATATCCGCCGGGTATCATTGTAATATCAAGCTGTAAATTCTGGTTCATAATTAATGTTGTATCGAATGTCTCATAACCGGTTCTACTAATAGTTATGGTTTGATAACCGCCGCCGACCGAATCGATTATATAGTCACCCGATACATCGGTGATCATCTCTTGGTCATCCGGAGTTATTTCAATCGTAGTTCCCTCCAGATATGGGTTGCCGTCGGAGAAAGTGACCGATCCACTCAGGTCGAAATAATTGGCGACTGTTACCAGCATAGAATCAATCGTTATATTTCCTGCATAATCTGATGCCCGGGCGTAAACATAGTAATCTCCATTATAAAAACCGGTCGTTTGCCACGATTCGTTAACATCGGATGCCTCCACCACTCCATCACCATCACTGTTGGTCAGGTTGAAATACATAACCTGACTGTCAGGGGTGAAGTTGGTATTACAATAATAATCATCCTGGTAGATAATTGTTTTGTAGGTTTGCATCCAGGTGTTATAAGAGCCGATTTCTTCGGTGAAACAAACGGTTGTTGTCCAGGGGATCGAGGAGTCACCTTCGATTTTGTATTCGATCTTATAAGGTACATTTTTCCATTGATAAAAATTATAATAATCATACATGCTGCTGATAATATCGACATCGCCGTCAAGAGACGTTCCAACCAGGAAATAGTCCATAGAGGAATTCCGACAAAAGGCAAAGGGCTGACCGTACCAAGCTTTATCGATAACCGGATAATCGGTGTCGTAGATACCGTCCAAATATTCCAGTGGATTGCCGATAAATTCCCAATCCCAAAAACCATCGTGCCAGGTCGCGGAATCGCCGGAGAAACGGATTATGGAAAAATGCAAATGCTGAACCGTTTCGGGATAATCCGGCCAGTGAGCGATAGCGCCGATAGAATCACCCGCCTCGACCCAGTCACCTACTTCGAAGGCAAACGAGGCTGGTGCCACATGGGCATACATCCAGCCGTCACACTCGGCATTATTGGCGGAATCGCAGATAGCCATACGCCAACTGCTATAAGCACCATAAAGAGTAATTACCGCTTTGACATACCCTGATTCGATCGCATAAACCGGTGTTCCGGCCGCAACTGCGATGTCAACGCCGGTATGCAAATAAATTTCGTTTTGGACCAAACCGTATACACCCGAAATATTATGGTTGGTGCTGTCGGGCCAGATCGGCCATTGATTAGCATAGGCATGACACACGATTAATGTGATCGATAAAAAGATTGATACAAACCTTTGGCGAATTGCCATAGTACCTCCAATCCGATCCCAATAATAAAGATTCTAAATTTTGGCTGTTTTCATAATTAAGTTGCTGATACCTAATTTAAAAAACTTTATACCTTGTTGTAAGGCGACTGGCGGTAGGTTTATTATGCCTAAATATACCATATAGCCGATTTTTGTCAAGGATAATGTTTTTCGGGGATGTTGAAAGTCTATGGCGCAGATACAATTACGATTTGAGAATAAAGTTGTTGTAGTAAATGCCGATTTTTATAAATAGCTAAGGTATATGAGTATGAATAAAATTTCAGAAAATCATTTGGATTTTGCCGGCGGTATTGTCTTTTTTGGGGTTGGGTTGGGAGTTCTGTACTGGATTCTTCAGGCATTTCTCGACGCCTATATTTTCGGGAATGGCAATTTTACCGGTCACATTTTCTCACCGAATTCTTATGAAATCTGGATGCGATCGATGGTAATTTTTATGCTGGTTCTTTCCAGCGCTTTCGTACAGTCGATGATTTCCAAGCGCAAACGCGCCGAAGAAACACTTCGTAATAACGAGGCGATGCTTCGGGCGACTCTCGAATCAACGGCCAATGGTGTTCTGGTGGTAGATGGACGAGGCCGGGTGGTTCATTCCAACAATCGTTTTTTAGAGATGTGGGGCATACCGGATGAGTTGATACAGACCGGTGATGATGACAAACTGCTGGAATTTGTTTTGAATCAATTAAAGGAACCGCAGGCTTTTTTAAAAAAGGTAAGAAATTTATATACTTCGCCCGATAGTAACCACGACACGATTATGTTTAAAGATGGTCGCGTTTTTGATCGCTACTCGCACCCTCTTATTCGGGATGATAAAATCACCGGGCGGGTTTGGAGTTTTACCGATATAACCGATCAGGAGCGGGCCAATAACCGTATGAAGATGACTCAATTTTCGGTTGATCATGCCCCGGAATCGATTTTATGGATGGGGCCTGATGCCCACTTTGTTTATGTTAATAAGGCAGCGTGCAAACAGCTTGGCTATACCGAAAAAGAATTGCTTTCGAAAACTGTTTTTGATATTGATCCTAATTTCCCCGAAGATGAATGGCCTGACCACTGGCAGGAACTGAAACAGAAACGAACAATGACTCTTAAATCGCATCATAAAACAAAATTAGGTATTGTTTTCCCGGTAGAAATATCGGTTAACTATATAAGATTCGATGGTAAAGAGTACAACTGCGCTATAGCGCGCAAGCTTGTTGCGGATAAACCTCTGGAAGTCTTCCCAAGGAAACCCGCCGTGCAGTCGGATATTGATGGTACATCATAAAACCGACCGAAAACAGCCGGTTTCTATCGATCATTCATATCGAAATACGTAAAGAATTTGCTATCAAAACTTCGCCCAGCGGGGGACGCGCGGGAAGGGGAGAACATCGCGAATGTTACCCATGCCGGTGATATACATAAGTGTTCTTTCAAAACCAAGCCCGAATCCCGAGTGCGGCGCACTGCCGTATTTGCGCAGATCGAAATACCATGAGTATAATTCGGTATTGATTCCTTTCTGCTTCATGCGCTCCATGAGTATATCATAACGTTCTTCACGCTGCGAACCGCCGATAATCTCTCCGATTTTCGGGACCAGGACATCCATCGCCGCGACCGTCTTGCCATCATCATTGAGACGCATGTAAAAAGCCTTGGATTGTTCGGGGTAGTCGTACACTATCACCGGTCTTTTCAACACTTTTTCGGTCAGATACCGTTCATGCTCCGATTGTAATTCAGCGCCCCATTTGACCGGAAACTCGAATTTTTCTTTCGACTTATCGAGAATCGTAATCGCTTCGTTATAAGGCATCCTCTCGAATTCGGAATCGATTACATGCTCAAGTGTCTGGTGAAGCTCTTTATCGATCCACTTGCCGAAAAAGGCCATATCATCGGCACATTCCTCGAGGGCGTATTTAAAGAGATATTTAAGGAATTCGACGGCAACATCCATATTTTCCTGATTGTCGCAGAAAGCCATCTCCGGTTCTATCATCCAGAATTCGGAGGCATGGCGTGAGGTGTTTGAATTCTCGGCCCGGAAAGTGGGTGCGAAGGTGTACACATCACCCAAAGCCAACGCTCCCACCTCGGCTTCAAGCTGACCCGAAACGGTCAGGAATGCCTCGGAGCCGAAAAAATCTTCGTCGTAGTCGATCTCGTTTTCTTTACGCGGAAGATTATCCAGATCAAGCGTTGTTACCCGGAACAACTCACCCGCCCCTTCGGCATCGGAAGCAGTAATTATCGGAGTGTGCAGATAATAAAAGCCGCGCTCCTGAAAAAATTTATGGACAGCGTAAGAAATAGCCGACCGAACCCGGTTAACCGCACCAAATGTATTGGTGCGGGGACGAAGGTGGGCGATCTCGCGAAGGTATTCGAATGTGTGCCGTTTCTTTTGAAGCGGGAAAGTCTGATCAGCCTCGCCGACCAATTCCAGTTGTTTAACCACCAACTCGTATTTTTGCCCTTTGGCCGGTGAATCAACAAGTTCCCCAACCACTCGCACAGCGGCTCCGGTCAGAATATTATCCAAAATCGGAAAATCGTTCGGGTTTCCGATTACCGCCTGCAGATTACCAAGACAGGAGCCGTCATTTATTTCGATAAAAGCGACATTTTTGGAGACACGAACAGTCCGCACCCAACCCAGAACAAGGATTTCCGAATTTAGGCTAACGCTGTCTTGTACAAGCACTTTGCTGATTTTTGTCCGTTTGAAATAATCCATCTTCCACCTCCGGAGGTCAATATATTTTTAATGTCGCCAATATTAGGTATTTATTAAGGCTTTATATTATCCTACAATCGATTACAAATCAAGCCAATAAATAAAAATCAACAGATTTGTATTAAAAATTTAAAGTTTAAAGGCAATTTTGAAACATTTTTTAAAAATACCAGTATAATTAATTAGAAACAGCAGTGAGCAACGCGGTTAGCAATTTAATCCCAACCTATTGCCCAGGCGCCGCCCGTCGGAAATTCGGTCGGCGCTTTTTTTTGTCAATTTTGTGCATCCTCAACCAGTTCCCGATAATGCCCGACTAAGTCTTCGACTGTCTCTTTCGATTCAGACTCGGCCAGAATATTAAACGAAGCGGTCAGGTTATCGGGGGCAATCAGTACCCAGCCGTTTTCTTCCATCACCCTGATACCGTCAATTAGCTGTCGCTCTTTCGAAGCTGTTCCATCAATAAGAGATCGCATAACCTGCCCCTTTTTCGACCACGGGCATGGGATTTTAATTTCCTTGCGGATAAAATTCTCGTAATGACCGCGTAGTTCTCCCGGTCTGATTTTCACCTTGGCAATCATATCGAGAATATAGATAGCGGTCAGAATTGCATCGACACCCATCTGGAAACCGGGGAAGATAAATCCGCCCAGCGTCCCGCCGACAAAATCTACGCCCTCCTGCTGATGTGCCTCCATCATGGCCAGGTGCGAATTGCGTACGCGGACGACCTCGACCCCGTACTGCGAGGCAATCTGCTCAACACCCATTGAGGCGGCTACCGGCACCGCTATCCGACGGGCGGTATGTGTTTTCAAAAACAGATCGGTCACCAGGAGTAACAAAAGTTGATTGTCGATAAAATACCCGTTTTCATCGACCACCGTTAATTTTTCGGCGGCTGAATTTATCAGGAATCCGATATCGGCATGGAGCGTTTTTACGATCGACGACAATTGTACTATCGACTGGATATGTTCATCGGCATGACGGGAGAATTTTCTCGGATCTAAAAAGGCATTCAATGCGATGACATCAATTCCAAGCTGAGAAAATATTGTTGGGAAAACAGTACTAGCGCCACCGTTGGCGTAATCAATTACAACTTTGAAACCGGCCATGCGTATATTCTCCGGATCGATTGCGTCGACAAAGTCATCGCGGTACCGTTCCAGAACACCCTGAGGCATATCGAGGTGGCCGATCTTATCCAGGCTGGCGCGACGGAAATCCTCGCCAAAAAATAGCCGTTCGACTTTTTTAAGTTTGGCAGTCGGCATGTCGAGTCCATCACCGTTGAAGAAAATAAAATCGATAAGATTATAGTCGTTGGGGTTATGTCTGACATAGACACCGGCAGCATAATTGCCGTTACGAAGCGCGTACCGGACAACCGGTATCGGCATCACCTCCAGATCGTCGGCATGAACTCCGGCAGCTAGAAATCCGGCGATTAAACCGCGTTTGAGAAGACGTGATATATCGGAAGCATCCCGGCTGGTAACAACATTTTTTCCCTGACCTAGATAGGCGCCAAAAGCACCGCCCAGTTTAACCGCCATTTCCGGGGTGATTTCGGTCAGAGCTAAACCGGAGACTTTTGATTCGGTGAAAAGTTCACGGTTCCATTTTTCGCCCCAGACCAGCGATGAAGATACAATGGCACCGTCATCAACCGTTTTGCCTGGCCAGATTTTGCAGTTGGCCTTAATTGTCGCGCCATTACCGACCAGACAGTCATCGGAGACAATAACATTATCAAGCAGATGAACATTCTCGCCGATTCGAGAGCGGGCGCAAATAATTGACTGACTCAGGTTCGATTCCGGGCCGATTTGTACATCCGACCAGATAACCGAACGGTTAATCTCGACACCATCACCAATCCGTGAGCGCGACCCGATAACCGAGTTTTCGATTTTGGCCCCGCCGGCGATAGTGGTGTTTTCGCCGATTATAACAACACCTTTTAAATCGAGATTTTCACCTAGATCAACATTGACTCCCATAAAAACCGAAGCATTGCCGATCTGTTTATGTTCCATCCCGAAATCGAGATTTATATTACCGCTGAGTAAATCATCATGAGCTCGGGCGTATTCATCGATATTACCAACGTCCTTCCAGTAACCTTCCATAATCCGTCCAAACAAACCCATCTTGCGCGAAAGCATCAACGGATAAAGATTCTGAGAAAAATCAAAATTACTTTTCGGTGGGATTAGACGAACGGTGTGCGGTTCGAGTATATAAATACCGGTGTTGATTGTGTCGGAAAACATCTCACCCCAGGATGGTTTCTCCATAAAACGAACTATTTTCCCGTCATCATCGGTGATAACAATCCCATACGGCAACGGATTTTCGACACGTGTAAGCAGGATAGTGGCATCCGACTTTTTCGCCTGATGCCATTCGATTGCATTTTTCAAATCAAAATCGGTCAGGACATCACCTGAGATGACCAGCACCGTTTCATCAATAAATGATTCGGCAAACCGAACCGCCCCGGCGGTGCCATAATCTTCGGTCGGCTGAAGATATTCCATCCGAACGCCGAATTTACGCCCATCACCAAAATGCCCCTTGATTTCATCGGCCTGGAAAAACAGAAGTGAAATTAAATCGGTAAAGCCGTTTTTGCGGAGAAGATTGACCACATGTTCCATCATGGGAAGGTTGCCGATTGGGACCATCGGTTTGGGAATGTTTATTGTCAGCGGTCGAAGTCTCGTCCCGAAACCGCCCGCCATTATTATAGCTTTCATATCTTACTCCAAAACATCTATACTTACTGTTTATTCGGCGAAAATACCGAATTCCCTTAAAGTATCAATTATATCAAAAAAACTTTCATATTCAACGGTATTTATATTTTTTTCGCGGCAGTATTTCAATAAATCGCCGCGGGCGAAAATCAAATCGGCGTGGGGTACGGCGCATGTATCGGAGAGACCATCACCGATAAAAATTACATGCCAGTTTTCTCTATCCTTACCGACTTGATCGATAATTCTGGCCCCCTTGCAACAGCCACATCGGGTGCAGTCATAATTGTTGTATAAGAATTCGGGATGTATGCGATTGTTATTGAGAATTCCCCGGTTACAATAATATTTCAACTCGTTAAGACCATGTTTACTCAGCACATAACCGATATATGTATCAAGACCTTCGGAAATGACATAGAAGGGTATAAACTGTTTTTTTGTTAATTCATAAAAGTTGGTTGCGCCCGATCTAAGATTGTAATCATCAAGAAATTTATGTATCTCGTCAAGCGAACAATTTAATAGTGAGGTTTCTTTTATTAGTGTATCTCGCGAGCTGACCAATCCTTTTTTCCAATCTTCAACACATTGTCTATTGCGACCACCGGAGAAATGTGTAAACAAATGATAACCGATATCCTTTTCGGTGAAGGATCCATCGAAATCGCTGAATATAATCGTCTTTTTATCAGACATTTTGTAGTAACAGCCTAAAAAGGGCAGCTAAAATTATTATTGCTATCACAACATACGATAGCATTTGATATTTTTTCTGTTTTGTCGTGCGGAAATACTCGCCGACCCAAATCATCCTAATCGGTGCCGCCAGACATAATAAAATAACAGATATGTATCCGACCGTTTCTGCAGCTTGTTGATTTATAAAACCGACAATAATACAAACGGAGAAAATCGCAATAATTATATATATTAAGAACCTCTGGAATTGGACCAGATTTGATTTGCGTGAGATATTATCCATGTCAGTTTATACCCTCATAAAACATTCTGGCGGCCAGATAAAACAGAACAATCGAAAAAACAAGACGGACAACGATTGATTTAGCCTTCACGCCGGTTTTACCACCCAGCCAGGCACCGAGCATCATTCCCAGTATTACCGGTCCGACATTTTCAACTTCGAGAACACCCTGAAATAAATAGACAATCGATCCGGCAGTGGCGATAATACCGATTGTAAAAGCCGATGACCCTCGTGCAATATTTATCGAGTAATTCATTATCAGATAAATCGCCGGTATGATTACAATACCGCCGCCAACACCAATCAAAGCCGAGACGATTCCGGCCAGCAGGGCGATGATACAGATTAATTTCATGTTCGGTTTGCCGGCCGGTTTTGATTCGGTCTGTGTGTTTTCTTTCTTCTTGAGTAAAGAATAAATAGTGTATAGTAAAAAGAGTGCAAAAATTATTTTTAAATAATCGGCGGGGATATATTGATTGATACTACTGCCGAACACCGCGCCGATACTGGAGAAAATCGCCAGCGGTGCTACCAGCCGAAAATCAACAAAATCCTTTTTCAGGTATTCATTCGATGACGAAATCGAGTTGGCCATAATGGCGGCTAATGAAAGCGCCACCGCCTGGTGCATCGGGACACCGATTATCAAGGTCAGAAACGGCACCAGTATAATCCCGCCGCCAAGTCCGAGAAAACCACCCACAAAACCGGCTACAATCGAACCTGCTATAAGATACAACTGATTCAATTTATATCCTCGCCGGTTATAATTTTTTCGGCCAGAAAAATATCCGGACGATAGGGTACGATAGCCTTGCGATAGGCGTGGGCGCGGCCATAAGTCGCTTCTATCGCCAGTTGATACAGCCGCTGTTTGATATAATCCTGATATTTTTCAAATCGTTTTTTATCATCATTATCAGCCAGACGGCAGATATTATCGATGGCATGAAAAACCTCGTCGGAATGATTAAAATATACCACTTCATCTCTTATAAATTTGGCGGTTGTGGTCAAATCCGACTCGAACCTGAAATTTTCGCTTCGTGCAAAATCGACAAACCGATTAAACCATTGCGGCGGCGGCTGTGCGAATGGCGCCAGTGCCAGAATTTCTTCGCTGTTATCAACCGCAAAAGTCCGCATCAACTGTGAATATTCCAGTGCCAATGGGAACGGTTCATATTCAACACCTTTGATATAATAATCGGGGGATATTCCGGCGGCAATGTCGAGACCGGTCGAATCGGGATTGTTTAAATATATATCGCCTTTAAAGTAATATCGTGCGGTGGTTAGGCGAATACCGGAACCATCATAAAGGTAATCATACTCCTGCACCAAACCTTTACCATACGTTGTATCACCGACTAAAATCGCCCGGTCGGAATATTTTAGGGCACCGGCCAGTATCTCGGCGGCCGAGGCTGAACCATGATCAACCAGAATGGCAACAGGTTTGCCATTGAAAAAATCACCCTCGGTCGAGAAATATTCCCGCCCGGTCCAGCGTGAACGTCCTTTGACACCAACGATTAATGTCCCCTTATCCAAAAACAGGTCACAGACCGCGACCGCTTCATGCAGTAGTCCGCCCGGGTTGCCGCGAACATCCAGAATAATGCCTTTGATTTCAGATTCACGGTGTTCGTATAGCGTATCAAGAATATTACTAAATTCTTCCGACAATCCGGCCTCGAAATCGAGAATCCGAATATATAAAAAATTATTTTCAGTAAGACCGGCGTAGGGGATATGAATTAATTTCAGATTTTCACGTGTTAATTCGAATTGAAGCGTGTCACCGAAATTATTCCGGGCCGCCGTAACTTTGACCTGTGTCCCTTCCTCACCCCGCAAGGAGTAACCGCCCCGTGATTTATCCATATCGGTCAGCGACCGATCGTCGATTTTAATGATAATATCGCCGGTCCTGATTCCGGCGCGGTCGGCCGGACCATCCTCGCGAACCGTTAAAACCGACAGACCCTGCTCATGTTCGTTAATCGTGACACCGATACCGCCGTATGAGCCGCTGAAATCTTCAAGCAAGCGCGACAACTCGTACGGTTCGACATAACCGGAATAACGGTCAAGTTTCGAAAAAATTGCTTCGCGCGCCTCTTTTAACATATAAGTACCGTTAAAATCATCCGGATTAAATGCCTTTATCAATTCCATCGCCGAAAGCAATCGGTACGGATAGTACAACTCCGGTTCCGACAGAACATACAGCGCGACACCGCTAATAGAGAAAACGAGTATAACAAAAAACGCCAGCGACCATAGTACAAGGCAACGATCGAATTTTTCCGAAGAGTATTTTTTTATATTTTCAGTTTTCGCTTCAGCCAATACTCGACCTCACTAAAAATATTTTCAATACTCTGACGACCGTTAACTACTTTAACTCTGCCTTTTTCTTTGCGGGCGATCTCTAAAAAACCGCGGCGGACTTTATTGAAAAACGCCTTGGATTCATTTTCAAGCCGGTCGGTTTCTTCTTTGCGTCGGGTCAGCGAGGTATTGTAATCGACATCGATCAAAAACGTCAAATCCGGTTTGTAAGCGCCGGCAGCGAGGTTGTTGAGTCGTTTGATTAATAGTATATCAATATCGCGCCCGTATCCCTGATAAGCAGTTGTGGAATCATAGAATCTATCACACAAAACAATTTTCCCGCATTTTATCCCCGGGCCGATAACCTCACGTACCAACTCCGAACGGGCGGCGACATAAAGCATCAATTCCGCAATGCTATCCAACTGCAGATTTTTATTTAGTAGTATTTTCCTTATTTTTTCCGAAACCGGTGTCGAACCGGGCTCGCGCAAAACAATAGGGGAGAGGTAACGCTTCTTTATATATTTCTCGGCAAGCTTCAACTGGGTCGTTTTGCCGCAGCCGTCGATACCCTCAAATGTTATAAAATAACCTGTCTTTTTCATATCATAAAAAAGGCGAACATTTTATGTTCGCTTTTAATTTAGACAATAATCCGGTTTCAAAAAACAACTTTTTACGCTGTCTCGGTAGCCAGTTTTTTGCGGCTTACACGCGATTTGGTTTTGGTTGTTTTCTTCTTATCGGTTTTGTTTTTCAGGGTAAGTTTACGGGACGACTTTTTATCGCCTTTCCAGCCATATTTCAGGATAAAATCCTCGGTTAGTTTCCGAGCTTCATCGTCGGTGAACTGCACTGGCGGAGATTTTTTGAAATATGATGACGGGGCCTCCAGTGCGCCTGACAGACCGTTATCCAGAGCCAGCTTGCAGCACCGGACCGCATCGATAACAACACCGGCCGAGTTGGGTGAATCCCAGACTTCCATCTTGAATTCGATATTCAGCGGCACGTTACCGAAGGTGCGTCCTTCCATCCTGATATAAGCCCACTTACGATCGGACAGCCATTCGACATAATCGGACGGACCGATGTGGACGTTGCCCGGTCCCAGGTCGTAATCGAGCTGGCTGGTGACCGCGTTGGTTTTCGAAATCTTTTTCGATTCCAGACGCTCACGCTCAAGCATATTTAGAAAATCGGTATTGCCGCCAACATTAAGCTGACTGGTTCGTTCCAGTTTGACGCCGCGTTCACGGAACAGACGCGTTAGAACACGATGGGTGATAGTCGCACCAACCTGTGATTTGATATCATCACCGATGACCGGCAGACCTTTTTCTTTGAAACGATCCTGCCAGTATTTTTCACGCGCGATAAATACCGGGATACAATTAACGAATCCACAACCTGCTTCAAGAATCTGCTCGACATACCACTTGGTTGCCGTTTCGGAACCAACCGGCAGATAGCTGACAACGACATCGGTTTTGGTGTCCTTGAGAAGCTTGACAATATTGACCGTGTCGCCGGGAGCTTTCTCGATAATCTGCGAGAGATATTTGCCGAGACCGTCATGGGTCATACCGCGCTGGACAGTAACACCGGACTTGGGAACGTCACAGAATTTGTAGGTGTTGTTCGGTTTGGTGAAAATAGCCTGACTCAGATCTTTACCGACCTTGTTTTTGTCGATGTCTATCGCGGCCGTAAATTCGATGTCACTGATGTGATAACCACCCAGGTTGACATGCATCAATCCGGGAATAAACTCATCGTCCTTGGCCTTTTTGTAAAATTCTACTCCCTGAACGAACGAGGAAGCGCAGTTACCGACACCGATAATGGCAACTCTTACTTTTGGCATCTTATTTAATCTCCATATAAAACAGGTTTAACATTTGCGGCGAATATAGTAGAAATTAATTTTTATAGCAAGAAAAATCTTGACAAGAATATAGTAAGACTGTATTATTAATGACTATATGATTATTATATTAATAGTATTAGTGTATGAATGAAAATATTATTGTCCGTTTGGAGGCGGAAAGGGTAGTCAGTTCGACCTTCCGCAAACTTGCCCCGGCGAAGAAAAAGAAATTATACCGGGCGTCGCTGACTTGTTTTGCCCATGATGTTTTTGATCGGGTATCGTTCGATGTTATTGCCGATACAGCCGGTATTGCCAAGGCTTCGTTGTTTCAGTATTTCCTGAATAAGGAAAACCTTTTGAAGTTCGTATTCGAGATTTATATCGACGATTTTCGGACTTTCCTCAGGGAATATTTTACGCGGGAGTATTCGGTCAAGGCGCGGGAGCGTATTCGCGCCTTTTATCTGGCGTTGTTTGATTTGTGGCAGGAGAAGGAAATAGAATTCGGTTTCTACATGAAAATGATGTTTGAAAACAGCCGCGCGGCAACGACTGATTTTATCGAACAAATATCGCATCTGCAAAATGAGTATATTTCTGAAATAATCGCCCGCGCCGCCCAGGCGGGTGAGATACGCCGCGATATTGCGCCGGAGCGGATATCGTTTGTGATTTCGATGGTTTTTGATGGTATGTATCGACATCTGCCGGTTGGCCCCCGAAGCCGAAAAAAAATATTTCGCGAGAAACTGGTCGATGGGGCCGTCGGACTGCTATTTGATGGTATTGGAGGGTAAGATATTGTGCCGGAATATTCATCAAAAAGTTTTGCGGTATTAGGTCGAAATACGTATTATAAATGATGATGCCTATCACCAAAATATGATCGCGGAGAGATTGATGTGAAATTAAAATATTTGCTGATTGGTTTGATTATTGTGATTATCGCCGGAGTGGCGGCGGTTATATATAAGTTCTGCCAGAAAAATCATGATATCTGGATTTACGATTATGTTTTTAATCAACATCGGCGTCCGCAAACCGACGAAATTCAGGATATAATTTTTGTCGTCGTTGATCACTGGGAGCCGGGCTGTAATGTCCCCGAAGAAAATTCGCGACTGGTCAACAGTTGGATGAAAGGATACCGCGAATTAGCCGATCGGCATATCGACAGCGATGGCAAAAAGGTCCAGCACACATTTTTTTATCCGCTGGAGGCGTTTCGCGGCTACCAGGTGGATAGCTTGGTGCAGTTATGCCGCGAGGGGTACGGTGATATCGAACTGCACTGGCATCACCGCGATGATAATTCCGAGTCGTTTCGTCGCAAATTGAGAGAAGGTCTCGATTCGTTTTTTGTCCATGGGGCGCTCGTATCACCCGACAGTCAGACACGTTTTGCCTTTGTGCATGGCAACTTTGCGCTCGATAACTCGCTTCATATCGATGGACAGAACTACTGCGGGGTAAATAACGAGATTAGTATATTGCTGGAGGAGGGATGTTTCGCAGACTTTACCTATCCGGCCCTGGAGCAGCCGTCACAACCGAAATTGATAAACAAGATATTTTATGCCACCGATGATCCGCTGCATCAGAAATCGCATAATGACGGAGTGGAGAGCAGGGTCGGTATCATTACCGACGAAAACCAGTTGATGATTTTTCAGGGTTCGATGATGATTAACTGGTGCGACTGGCGGTTCAAGACACATCCGGCGATTGATGACGGCAATTTGTACTATGCGATGATGCCGAGTTTGGAAAGATTCGATTTATGGAAAAAAGCCGATATCCATGTACTTGACGGTCCCAACTGGGTATTTGTCCGTCCGTACACACACGGTTGTCTGGAATCTTACGGTGGGATCGAGGCGAATCTTGGGGCCGCGATGGATATGATGCTGACCGAGGTCGAGAAGAAATATCGCGACAGCGATAAATATCGGTTACACTATATGACCGCTCGTGAAGCGTATAATGTGGTCAAGGCGGCCGAAGCCGGTAAAACCGGTAATCCGAACGATTACCGGGATTTTATCATCAAACCGTATCTCTACGAACCATTAATCAGGTAGTATAGCATTAATCAATGCTTTTATTTACATCACCAAGCATGGTTGTATGCAGGACATTCAAACCATGTTTTTTATAGAAACGTAATGCGATATAATTCTCTGATGATGTGTACACCGTGAAATATCTCACATCCTTTTGTTTAAAAAATATAACCGATTGTTCGAGTAAACGGCGGGCGATACCTTTCCGACGATAATCCTTCTGTACCATCAAACCCGAAATATTACCGACCTGTTTGACTTTCCAATAACCGGGTTGTGAACTAACATAAACCGTTATGTAGGCAACGATTTTATTACTATCGAAAGCAATAAATGTCTCTCCATCGGGATGTTCTATCCATTTATTAAAATAGCTTATGACATCGTCATCGCGCAACTGATCGATTTTGAAAAAGTCTGCATGAAACGGTTCGTATTCCTCAAAGAAAGCTTGTGATAATTCGATTAAATCATCAAGGTTATCGCTTTTTGCGAGTGGACGAATCTCTATCATGATTGGGCAATAATTATTTCATAACCGGATTATTCGTTCGCCTTTTCCTGCTCACCCATTATAAGGTCCAGTAGTTGAGCGGTTCGTTCATTGTCAGGTTCATAAGCAAGCGAGCTGTCGATACAAGCCATTGCTTCATCAAACCTTTTCATAACGCCTAAAGTCGCCGCCTTGTTGTTCCATGCCTCGACATTATCTCTTTTATAGGCAAGCGAGCTGTCGAAACAGGCCAATGCTTCATCGTTGTCTTCCCACCGGTTGAAAATCAATCCTTTGCCTATCCAGGCCATATAATCATCATGTTTAACAGTCAGCACCGTGTCGAAATTGGCCATTGCTTCATCCAGTCGGCCCAGGCGATGGAGTATCACTGCTTTGTTATAACGCGCCTTTAGCATTTCAGGCTGAAATATGAGAGCGCTGTCGAAGTTGATAAAGGTCCATTTGTATTGTCCCATCATGTAGTATGCGATACCCCGCTGATACCATGCCTCGCTGAAATCATGATTAATTTCGATAGCGCTGTCGAAATCATCTACCGCCTTACTGTATAGGCCAAGATCCAATTTGGCGATTCCGCGACTGGCGAGTACTTCCGGCGCCGTCGGGTAATAGGCCAGCGAACTGTCGAATGCTTCTATCGCTCCTGAAGTATCAGCCTTCAAATATAGTACGATTCCTCGATAAAACATCAAACGCGATTTTACTGCAGGAACATCGGCAGCCCGGCTAAATAATTCGGCGAATGAGTTTTCGGCTAAATCGTAATTACCCTTTCCTAATTCAAGCACCGCATTTTCGAACGGGGTCGAGGGTGTATCGGTAATACAATCGGCAATTCCGAAAAACAGCGCGGTATCTTCCTGCGACATCACCAGCCGTGCCCCAACTGCAATCATCGAATCCATGTTGCACATAGCCGGATTAACATCGACCGTTTGATGTTTCGGTTCCTGAGTTACCTGTTCATCCTTACCGCATGCTGCGAATGCCAGCAACAGACCAAGAATTACCGGAATTATCGTAAATTGTTTCATCTTAAACCTCGAATACGTAAAATATTGCATAACTATATTTGCTATTTTGATTGAGTAAAATATCAACAGAAAAGAGGAAAATCAACCGAAATAATCGGAGAGTAAAATAAGGTCGATTGTCAACTTTCCGTATTTTTTTTCAACCAGACTTTAACCGAAACAATACGCTGACCCTCGACTTTATCAACCTCGAAGATTATATCTTTCCATTTCATGGTTGTCCCTGATGATGGTACCGATCCGACCAGATCGTATATCAAACCACCGACCGTCTCGAATTCCTCGGTTTCATAATCGAGATCAAGCTCATCGATTAATTTCTCCACTGAAAAACGGGCATCAACACGAAATGAATTATCCGGCAGGCGTTCCAGTTGTTCCCGTTCATAATCGTGCTCATCCTGAATTTCACCGAAAATTTCCTCGAGGATATCCTCAAGCGTGACCAGTCCTGAAGTGCCGCCGTATTCATCGACGACAATAGCGATGTGGACCTTATTGGATTTAAATTCGGCCAGTAGTTCGCTGATTTTCTTTTTCTCTGAAACGAAATACGGGTCTCGTATATGATTGGCAATATCGAAATTACTCTTGTCTTCGGGAAGTTTGGTGAATAAATCTTTGATATATAATACCCCAATTATTTTATCCGGATTTTCATCATATACCGGATAACGCGAGTAACCATGTTTTTTGGTCAGCATTTTGGCATCATCGAGAGAACTACGTTTGTCGATTCCGACCATATCTATACGCGGGATCATCACCTCGCGAACCTCGGTAACATCAAGCTGGAATATCTGCCCGATCATCTCCTTTTCATCTTCCTCGACAATCGGTTCCCCGACTCCGGCCTGATCGGCCAGCGTTTCGATGGCCCGCTCGATTATATCTTCTTTTTGATCTTCCGACAATTTTTCCATCTTCTCAATCGAAAGAACCCGGCTGTAAAGATACAGGGCAGGTTTAAATACCAGATATACCAGGGTTAACAGACTGAGGGAACGAATCATATCGCCTTCATTTACTTTCAGGATACGCCGACGCGGAAGGTATTCGATAACAACCAGATATAAAAGCCAGATTACTACAAAACTGATGGGATAGGTAAAAAACGGAATATAGCCATACATCGCTCGCAGGTGGCTTACCGTGTAGATATTCGAGCCGAGAAGCAGCATTAATAAAAATGACTTAAAAAAGACCGATAACTGCAAAGCGATTTTTGGGTTATCCTCAATCTCCAAAGCGTACCGACGGCGGAAACCTTTTAATTTCGATAGGACATTTTCAACTTTCTCCGGTTCGATATAAGTCGCCGAGGAGTACAGCGAATGAGTATAACCCAGATACAGGATTATAACTGTCAGAACGGAATAAATTAATAGAATTAACATCCCTGTTTACTCAAATAATAGTTTTCCCTGGCCTGCATTATTTTTCTGTCATCCGATCGTTCATGGTCATAACCGAGTAAATGCAGAAATCCATGACAGCACAAGCGCAAAATTTCATCGCGAAAAGTGACACCCATTTTTTTCGCGTTTTTTGTAACCGTATCGGTCGAAATATAAATCTCACCCAATATGGAATCTTCGTCGTCGGTACTATCCATATTAAAAGAAAGGACGTCGGTTGCTTTGGGTTTGTTTCGGTATTGTTTGTTTAATTTTTTAATGAACGTATCAGAGACAAAAACAATATTTAAATTACTGCTTGGAGGATCCTCCTCCTCTTCAATGATAGATACCAGTTCCGAGATATGTTTACGCGGGATCCGTCGGATCGTATCGTTAATTATATTGACATGCATTATTTCGCCTCTTCTTTATCGGGGTATTCGATACGATGATGAAATACACCGATAAGGATCTGTGTGAACGACTCACGTATTCCGGCCAGATCTTTTAAAGTCAACGGGCATTCTTCCAACTCGCCGGACTGAAACCGGTCATTGATTATGTTTTGCACGAGGTTCCGAATACGCGCCGGTTTGGGATCAGCTAATGTCCGGCTGGCGGCTTCAACCGAATCGGCCAGCATAACAATCGCTGTCTCTCTGATTTGCGGTTTAGGTCCCGGATAACGATACTCGTCGGGTGATGGTTCCTCGCCGCCCATTTCTTTGGCCCGATTATAAAAATACGACATCAGCATGGTGCCGTGATGTTCTTCGATAAAATTCAACACCTCATCCGGGATACCGGCTTCCTCACCGATAATTCTTCCTTTTTTCAGATGAGATGACAGAATAATTGACGACATACTCGGGGTCAGGCTGTCATGTTTCGATTTAATACCAAGCTGGTTCTCGACAAAATATTCCGGGATTTCCATCTTACCGATATCATGATAATAGGCCCCCACCCTCGCCAACAGCGGATTTGCCCCAATCGCCAGCGCGGCCGCTTCGGCCAGATTTCCAACCTGAATTACATGATGGTAAGTTCCGGGCGCCTCAAGCGAGAGTCGTTTCAGCAAAGGTTGATTCAAATCGGAAAGCTCCAGCAATGTTATATTGGTCGTAAAACCGAAAATTGTTTCGAACACAGGAAGGATACCCATCGCCAGAATCGGCGAGACAAAAGCATTTACGAAAGCATAACCGGTTAACCGCAGCATCTCTTCAGCGGGCGCAACTTTAAACGATTCCAGAATCAAAACCAATGAAATATAAGTTATCACGAGATACACGATTGATTTAAAAAAAGTCGAACGTTGCTGCACACCCTGAATTGTATAGCAGGCAACAACTCCGGCAATCATTGTTACAATCACGATTGAAAAATTAAATCGATGCAGGATACCGAGAAGCATCGCCAGAATAAACACATTAAACGTACCAACCTCGGCATCAAACAGAACTGTTACCAGAATTGCAAATATCGTAATAGGGTAGGTGTAAACCGATAATCCCAGTCGGTTGCCCAGGAAATAAATTAAAACCAGATTAATACCATACACAAAAAAGAGGGCAAGCAGTTTTTGATTCGATTCATAAATCCGGTGATGAAAATGATTTAGGTACAAGTACAAAATAGAGAATGCGACAAGAATTAAAATCAAACGGGCCAGTACCGGAAGATAGGGACGGAACCAGCTTTCTTTTTCCGAAGTTAATTCGATTTGATGATACATCTCCTCCAGTACACGCGCCTGGTGCTCCGAGACTGTACTTCCCGCCCGGACAATAACATCACCAACCGCCACGGAATCGCTGATTAACGATATTTCATCCATGGCCGTCTGGCGGCGTACGAACATTTCTTCGGCGTTAAGTGTCAGATTCGGCGAAATAAAGTGGCGTCCGATATTATAGCAATTATCGACATTAAACGAATCAATCAACGCCCGGTTTTTTAACTCGGCCAGAAAGGCAACATACGCTTTGGATAAATCGAGAAGTTTATCTCTGATTAAAAATGTCTCGCGTTTGCCGATTCTGACAATCACCGAACGCGTTTTTACATCGGGGAGTAATTTCAAATCCGGTAACACACCGGTAAAATAGATATTATTTTTCAGAATATCTTTAATCAACGCCCCGGCTGTTTTTATATCCCTTTCACGCAAAAATTCTGTAATGGCTTTGGTGTTTATTGACGGATATAATGAAGCGATATCAACACTGATTGTATTGATATAAACATCAATATCGGCCGATGTATATTTTTTGGATTCCCGCCGTCGCTCTATTTCTTTTGCCGCCGAATCGGTGATAAAAATAAAACGTTCCAGACGATTCAGTTCATAGACTACCTTTGCCGAATCATATTCGATGATAATCGGGATAGCATCGGCCGCCACCTGTTTTTCCTCCTCGATTTCACCTTGCGACTTGGCAATCGTAAATGAAAAAGTGGCGATAATATCTCCCTGAGCGATTTCTCCTCGTCGGGGATAATCAAGCGGGAAAAACAAATCTTCGGCGGGGTATAGCAGTGCAATCAGGCCAGCGACAAGAATCAGCATCAAATATTTGTTTATTTTACTGCTGGTCCGGGTCGTTGCGGTTTGGCGTGTCTCGGCCTGAACCTTCAAAAATCTTCTGATAAGCCGTTTAATTCTTAACAGAATCTTGTACATAGAAGGGAAGCGATCTTCCCGTTACTCCTTTCGGTTTTTCTTCTCATATCGCTCATAGGCTCGGATAATTTTTTGAACAAGCCGATGGCGCACAACATCCTTGTCGGAAAGATAAACAAATTTTATACCTTCAATCCCTTTTAAAATTTTCTGGATTAAAACCAGCCCTGACCTTTTGTTCCCATCAAGATCGATCTGAGTGATATCCCCCGTAATAATCGCCTTCGAACCTTCACCCAGACGCGTTAGAAACATTTTCATCTGCGCCGGGGTCGTATTCTGAGCCTCATCAAGAATAACAAATGTCCGGTTGAGCGTCCGGCCGCGCATAAAGGCCAGCGGCAGGATTTCGATAATATCCAGTTCAATCAATCTTTTTATTTTTTCGGCCGGCATCATTTCATGAAGGGCATCGTAAACCGGTCTCAGGTACGGATCAACTTTTGCTTTTATATCGCCGGGAAGAAAACCGAGCGATTCACCCGCCTCGACTGCCGGACGAGCCAGCACCAAACGATTGAATTTTTTCTCGTTCAACTCGGCGACTGCTACCGCCACTGCCAGATACGTTTTACCGGTTCCGGCCGGGCCAATCGAAAAAACGATATCGTTTTCGGAGATAGCATCAAGATACTGTTTTTGCCCGATTGTTTTTGGCTTGGTTATTTTTTTCATAGCGCGGATATCGCGCAATTCAGGAGACATAATTTCGGCCGGGCCGTTGGTACCATCCTTGACCATCTCTATTGCATAATGAAGATACTGTTCGGTAATATAATCACCCTGGCTGAGGCGCAGCATAAGATCCTTTAACAAGTTGACAACCTGATCGACCTCTTCGACTTTGCCTTCAACGACGATTTTTTCGCCGCGGGCGATGATTGTCGGATTGAATGATTTTTCAATCTGTCTCAGATGAGAATGATTCTGCCCGAACAACAGCCGGGGGTCAAACCCGGCGATTGAAAGCGTTTTCGAGACTTTTTCCTCTGCTTTAGAGTGCATATAATATATACGAACCTATAAAATTTTCAGATTTAACTCTTTTATCTGCTCCTCGTCGATATCGGACGGGGCTCCATCCATAAGCGATTGCGCCGTTGCTGTTTTCGGGAAAGCGATAACATCGCGGATATTATCCACACCGGCCATCAACGCCACGATTCTGTCCAATCCGGGCGCCAGACCACCATGCGGCGGGGCGCCGTATTCCAATGCCCTGAGAAGAAAACCGAATGCCTTTTCGGCGCGCTCATCAGAAAAACCGAGAATGTTTAAAATCCTCTGTTGTAACTCCCGGCGGTGGATTCGAATACTACCCGATGCTATCTCGGTGCCGTTCAAAACCAAATCATACTGCTCGGCGCGGATTTTTCGAAGCGGGTGTTCCGGATCACTTATCGGCAGTTCGGTTGTTTCGGCTTCTTTTAATAAATGTAGGTCTTCCTCAACCGGCATCGAAACAATATTGTGCATGGCGTCGAGACGGTTTTCATCCTCGTTATACTCAAAAAGCGGAAATCGGGTGACCCATAAAAACTGCCATTGATTTTTATCTATCAGACTATGCTCCCGTCCAAGCTGAAGTCGAAGCTGACCGAGTATTGTTTCCGCCTTGATTTTCTCCCCGGAAATTATAAAAACTGCGTCACCGGTTTCAGCGTTGGCTTTTTCACAAATCTTATTTTTTATATCTTCACCGATAAATTTTAAAATCGGTGATTTATCACCCGCTTTCGGTCTGAGTATATACGCTAATCCTCCGGCGCCAAGATTTTTGGCTGTCCGGGTCAGCTCATCGACCTGTTTACGAGAATAATTGCCGCCACCTTTTAGGCATATCGCTTTTACCACGCCGCCATTTTTTATCGTATCCGAGAATACTTTAAATTCACAGTTGGCGACTATTTCAGAAAGATCGATTATTTCCATACCAAACCGAAGGTCCGGTTTATCAATTCCCCAGCGGTTCATCACTTCGTCATACTCGAATTCCGGGAAAGGTATCTGAAGTTTTATGTCTAAAACCTTTTCAAACAGATATGTCATCAAACCTTCAGTCAGGCGAAAAACATCATCTTTGGTAACAAACGACATCTCGAAATCGACCTGTGTATGCTCCGGTTGACGATCGGCCCGCAGGTCTTCATCGCGAAGACATCGCGCCAGTTGGAAATACCTGTCAAATCCGGACACCATAAGGATTTGTTTGAGCAACTGCGGCGACTGCGGCAGAGCATAAAATTTCCCCTTATGCACTCGACTGGGGACTACATAATCACGCGCCCCTTCTGGTGTCGAGCGCATCAGTAACGGCGTTTCGATTTCGTAAAAATTATTATTCGAAAGATATTCGCGAATTGCCATTGTCGCCTGATGCCTGAGTCGCAGGCGATCCTGAAGCGGTTTACGGCGCAGGTCGAGATACCGATACTCAAGTTTCAGAACTTCGCTGGCATCGGGATCATCGACAATCTCGAACGGTGGTGTTTTTGATTCGGAAAGAATAACAAATTTTTCCGCGGCGATTTCAATTTCGCCGGTTTTCATATTTTTATTTTCAGTTCCTTCGGGACGTCTCTGTACAATGCCTTCAACGCCAACAACGAATTCATGGCGGGCCCGACTGGCCAGGTCAAATAGCTCTTTTTCGACTTTTTCAGGGTTAAAAACGACCTGAGTCAATCCATAACGGTCGCGAATATCCAGAAACAGTAAACCACCCAGATTGCGGTATTCATTCACCCATCCGTTAATTCTGACCTTCTGTCCAATATGTTCAGCGCTTAAATCAGCGCATGTGTGTGTTCGCTTAATTTCGTTAAAAGAAAACAAGTTAGCTCCATTTAAACAGGCTTCTATACCAATAACTTCGGCATTTCGAAAACCCAATTAACAAAATACCGAAGAAGTCTAATCGTCAAAATTTACCGATAACCGACAAAATGTCAATAGAAACAATGTTGATTACGTATATTCAATGTTGTTATAAGAGGAAAATGGCTTGACAAAGCGATATGACTGCTGTTAGTTCATTCAGTTTTAAAGGGTTGCAGCCGATAGTGTTAGTGTATGAACATTTCACGATTTTTAAAAGAAGAGCTGATTGACCTCGACTTTTATGCCGAGCAGGAGCCGCCGCCGGAGGAATCCAACTCGGGTAAATGGAAAGCGCGGAATAAGGAGCGGATTTTATCACGTTTGGTGGATATTCTCGAGCTTTCCGGTAAAACGGTCAATCGCAGTAAACTTCTAATCGATTTTATCAATCGGGAGCGGAAAGCGACCACCGGGATCGGCGATGGTATTGCGGTGCCGCATGTTCGTTCGATGCAGGCGAAGGAATTTATTATCGGTTTCGCGCGGGCGAAAGCCGGCTATGATTTCGAGTCGCTCGATGGTGAACCGACAAAGCTCTTTTTTGTTATGGCGGCGCCTCCATACGATGACAATCTTTATTTAAAGGTGTTCAAGGCGCTGTCTGAATCGTTGCAGTATGAAACGTTCCGAGACGAACTTCTGAATGTGGAACAACCGTACGAAGTCATCCGCGCTTTTAAAAACGCCGAATAAGCGACACTTATCTCTTATATTTTCCCATCACTGACGATTCCGCCAGAATATGCCCTTCCATCTCTTTTAAAAGCACCTCATTGGTGACACCATCAGGAGCCGTTTCATCATCAAACTCAAGCATAATATTAAGTGCATACAGTTTAAAGAAATAACGATGCGGACCACCCGGCGGCGGGCAGGGTCCGCCATAACCGAATTTCCCCCAACTATTAATTCCGTGAGTGATAAATGCAGTTGAGTCATCGCCCAATATCGCCTGTTCGGTTGTGGCGATTCCTTCCGGAATTACTTTTGTATCAGGTGAAATATTGTACACCACCCAGTGTACCCACAATCCAATAGGGGCATCGGGATCATCACAAATAAGCGCCAGCGATTTAGCTTCTTTCGGGACACTGGTGATATCCAGAGCGGGGGAGACATCGGCATCCTCGCAACTGAATTTTTTGGGTATAAACTCGCCATTCTCAAAGGTTTGGCTGGTAATTAACATATTATCCTCGGACTTTGACTTGTTGTCGTCTTTTGCATTCTCTTTATTCTCGGCGCAGACAACAGCAACAAAGAGCAATGCCATAATCATCAACGACAGATATACATTTTTCATAAAAACCTCCATGTTTGAATCGATTGCAGTTAATAAAAATCAATCATTGACCAGTTGTCAATGAATGAAATATGTATTGACAATGCAATGATTTTTAGCATATTTCAATAGTTGTTAGGGAGATCCGCTTTTTACGACAATATTGCTACATGGTGAATTCATTTAGACGGAGGGAAATATGAGCAAGCTTGCCAAGACACTCAGTATCAGTTTTTTATTATGTCTGCTATTTCATCAGGCGGATGCCATAACAGTCAGGGCTGAGGCATCACCGCTATTAATGCCCGGCATTATAGAAGCCGGTACTCCTTTTACCGTTGATATATATATGAACAATAATGATACTATCTATGGTATCCCAAATGAGCATGGCTATCGGGGGGTTGCAAGTATGCCATTTTCATTTTTCAGTCCGGACGGAAGTATTCAAAATGTTGAACATATTAATGCCGGCGGCTATCCGGCACGCAATGTAGAATTTCAAAATGGTTTCTCTGATTTTTGGGGTATGTTTTTTAGTGCTTTTTTGTGGAGCTATGATGGTTCATTGCCGGATTCGTTGGCAATTGTAGGTATTGCTGCGCCTGGTGTAATTGGTGGTTGGCCATTTGACCTTGGTGAACTTCTTTATATTCAATTCCATTTTCAAATCAATGAAATCGGCGTTTTCTGTATCGATTCAATTGATGGCCGCAGTCCGGCGTATGATTGGATATTTGACGATCCGGCGCCCAGCTTTAATGGCCCGTATTGCTGGGCGGCCATAAACCCCGATTATGAAACAAATATTTCCCCGGATGTGATGTCCGCCATTTATGCATTTACTTATGATTCCGTGTTCGCTAATGTTGACATCCATATATCGGGAAACACCCAATCAGTATATGATATAGATCCATCAACTGTAGCAGTTAACGATAGTCTTACTCCGTCCTCATTCGAATATCTTGCGGTTGATTCCGCCGGAGAAGCGTTGAGAATTAATATTCTTACTCGTGAATTACTACCAGCCTATCTACCCGCCTGGGATACATCTATGCAATATTATTCAGTGAGCGGTCAATTTACCGATGGAACGGAATTTATTACATATAATTGGTTTCAATTAATCGGACACCGATCCGGCGATACCAATCAGGATGGATTTGTTGATATATTCGATATTTTCTTTATGATTAATTATTTATATCTGGGAGGAGCATCTCCCTATCCGGAAATAATCAGCGAAGTCAATGGCGATTGTGCCATTAATATATTCGATATTACTTATCTGGTTGATTATCTCTATAAAGATGGTCCGCCGCCGCAGAACGGATGCGAGTAGATTTTACATTTCATCTGAAACTGAAAATTATAATCTGACAGCTATTCGGCTCGCCAAATTATGGCTGTTTCTTTTTTATAATCGTCGGGATAATTTTTATACCCGCACTTTGTTTCTATTCCAGACCGCCAGATGTTTCATCAAATTGTCGACCGTTTCGATCGCTTCCTCTTCGGATAAGTCGTTATGTTTCATCCGATAGTTAATCATATTCTGCCGGACAACTTCTCGCGGTTTTAAATTACCCTTTTCGTCAACGCAATCGGCGCAATATATCGATGAAAAATTGCCGCGGGGATAATCGCTTTTTTCCCGCATTATTTTAGTGCATGATTGACAGGTTGCTGTCGCCATAAATTTACCTCCAAAGTAATATTCGAGATTCAAATCGGAATCAGCGGGGAATACTTTAGAGGTGCCATCAGATTTTTTATAAAGTGATTTTTTTATGAACAGGTTTGAGGCGTATATCCCGGCAGATGTGGACATCCGCCGAGTACGTTACTTAAAAAAGGCAGGCCGATACAAACCTGCCTTTCGAAATCTAATCAATTATTCTCTTAATATCCCGGTGTTTCGGGAGGCGGAGGATCTTCCGATTTAGATTCTTCGACCGTTTCCGGTTTATCCTTACCCATTTTACCTTTGATATCTCTGATCTTCCCGATTAATCCGGGAACCGCCTCGACCAGCGCATCAAGTTTGCCCGGTTTGGCCGAAAGCATCGAGATTCGGTCTTTATCCATAATAATAAATGCGGAAGGTTCGATTTTAGCCGCACCACCGCCGCCGCCGCCGAAACCGCCACCCTTATCCGGTGTTTCGCCCTGGCCGCCACCGGCGCCGAATCCGACTGAAATCTTCACTACCGGGACCACTGTTTTATCCCCAACCGTAATCGGATCGCCGACAATTGTCTGAGAACTGGCTATATCTTTCAACTCGCCAACGATATCTTTCAGAATTTCAGATACTTTGTTGTTTTCAGCCATAACTGGCTCCTTTCCTTCTAATTACAAAGAAATTATTTGCTTTTTCTTTCACTTTATCGGCAAGTAAGCCGCAGACAAAGCGTAATATATAAAATATTTTTATACTAACAAGTCCTTTTCCCTCGATATTGAGCTTTTCCGAGGAAAAACCGGGGGAAAAGTTCAGATGCGACATTAAATTGGGGTACATCCCTTTCGCGGCACAGTAATATGCAAACATTTTGCCGGTATAGAAAGGCTCTTTGTATCCGCCGCTTATATTTATTAACAACTCCCGGATTCTAATACCACCGATTAAGGCTTTAGCCATTCTCAGATACTCAAGTTTTAAATCGGAAAGATTAAACCGCCTTTTCCGTTTAGGTTTTTTCTCCAGTTTCTTTTTGATAATTTCATCAGTTTTTTTCTCTTTTTCCTTATTCGCCTTGAACTTATATACCGGTATTCGGAACAAAAATAACCGACCCTGTTTTTGCACTATATCAAACATAACCGTGGCGCAGGCATACGACAGCGAGGCCGATTTATCGTTTTCCAGATAGCGAAAGCGCAATACTATCGATGTAATCAGCAAATAGCCTAAAATTGCGGCTGCACAGATTATAATAATCGCAATCGTCATACTCTATTATACTCTATCGGTAATAAAAAAGATTTACAAAGTCACAAAATATTAGCCGACGGACACAGATTTTTAAGTTTACAACCGGGGCAGTCGGGACGCCGGGCGTTGCAGACTGCCCGACCATGATCGATTAACAGATGCGAAATAATTATCCAATTCTTTTTGGGGATAATCTGCATCAGGTCTTTTTCGATTTTGACCGCATCCTTATTTTTGCTGAAACCCAACCTCTGTGATAACCGCGTCACATGCGTATCAACCACGATTCCTTCGGCGGTATTAAAAGCCGCACCCAGAATCACCGAGCCGGTTTTACGCCCAACTCCCGGAAGTTTGGTCAACTCGTTCAAATTATCCGGCATCCTGCCTTTGTAAATTTTATCTATAATCGCCGCTGATTCTTTGATTGCCTTAGCTTTATTGCGGAAAAAACCTGTCGAGCGGATATCGGTTTCGAGTTCATTTATAGGTGCTTCGGCGAAATTTTTCGTTTTTTTGTATTTTTTAAACAAGTCTTTGGTGACAATATTCACTCGTTCATCTGTGCATTGCGCCGACAGGATAGTTGCTACCAGCAACTGATGCGGTGTTTTAAAATCAAGCGTACAGCGGGAGTTGGGATATTCCTTTTTCAGAAGTGAGATGATTTTTTTTGCTTTGGATTTCGTAATGGTCGTATTATTCGTCATCCGGTTCATATTTCCATTCATGGTTGCAGTGTGAGGCACCGCCGGCGATTGTCTGGGTGTGGGTCATACTTATATTCGAGTCTATTTTCCGACAGGTAGTGTAATCGGTCTGACAATATATCGGGACAAAATCGGCCAGACCATATTTCTTAAATATCTCGAAGAACATACACCGCAAATATTTAACCTTAACCATCTGTTCGTTATGTTTTTCTATCGAATATTCGATATCATCGGCGCGATGAATGATATCGTCACGAAACGTTGTCCAGCGTTTGTCTTTGGGAATATTTTCGTACGGTGCCACGAATCTGTCGTCAGCATATTTATCCAATGTCAAACGAGCCAGTTCTTTTGCCTTTTTACGACCGAACATATCGATAGCCGCCTTTAAACAAAAAATCATCGGCTTAAGTTCCGCCTCTCGTTGTTTGTATCTTTCGTCCCACGTCATAAACTTAAAATCACCACCCGGTCGATATTGTTTAAATCTTTAAAAATCGTAAATGAGCGATAATGTTCGTTATTCCTGGTCAACTCTTTTATTCTTTCGCCCTGATTGTATCCTATCTCAAACATCAAGCGACCGTTGTCCTTCAAATAATTGGGCGCCTTGTTTATCAGCTCCTTTATAATGTCTAAACCTTCTACGCCGCTGACCAGCGAAATCTTTGGATCGGCGAGAACTTCGGGCGGAAGTCGCTTATACTCCCCCTCGGATATATAGGGGGGATTGGAGAGTATTAAATCATATTTATTTTCGGGATCAAGCGCGGAAAACAGGTCGGATTTGATAAAATTTATCTTACTGCCGACCCCGTACAAGGCGGCATTCTTACGCGCCATACCGATGGCTGACTGCGTTTTATCGATAGCGGTCAGCCAACTGTTTTCAAGTTCGCAGGCAACTGTTACACATATCACCCCGCTCCCGGTGCCAATATCAAGAATCTCGACCGTTTCGAAATTTTCGTTTTTTACATAGTTAACCGCCAACTCGCAGAGTAATTCGGTTTCAGGTGTCGGGACCATCACCGCCGGATTAACCAGAAACCGGCGTCCGTAAAAATATGCTTCACCCAGAATATACTGAAGCGGGTATCGTGTCCGGCGTTTTTTGATAATCTTATGAAATTTATCCAGAAGAGAGTCGGTCAGAAGACGCGCGCCGTGAAGATGTACATCGATACGTTCGATATCAAGTAATTTTTCAAGTATAATTTCAACCTCAGCGACACCGGCATCAATTCCGGCTTTATTGAGCTTTTCAGCCGATTCTTTTAGTAATTGATGAAACTGCCGATCATCCATTCCAGCCCGGCGGGATATTACTTATTCCATTTTCCATCAATCCGGCCAGTGCCGGCGGTGTGGCACATCCTGAGCGGGCATCACCGTGCAGGTGATATACGCGGCGGTGTGGTTTGGGGCTTTTCTGATTACTCGCACCGACAGCCAACGAAGGAACATGGCCCAAAACCACCAGGCCACCCAGGGTAATCGAAGAGATTTTGATAAACTCGCGTCTCAGCATTTATTCTCCTCCTCTTCGGCTATCAGATTAAAATTATTGATTTTCATCCCCGGAACCTGCATCAATACCGAATATTGCGGATAGATAATCCGATCCGATGTTATCGCTTCAATATTGGAAAACGCTTCGAGTATCGACTGATTGGTCCGCATATTGTTTATCGCCGATTTGACCTGACCGTTCTCAATCAAGAATGTACCATCTTTGGTTGTCCCGGTCACCATCGTACGCATCGGATTTAAAAAATTCAAATACCAGAAATGAGTAATCAAAACACCTTTTTCGGTTGATTTTATCATATCGTCAATAGATGAATCACCGGCCGCGACAGACAAAGTTTTTGGATACGGACCATAGCTGTTGTTCGGGGGGAGGGCATTACCGGTCGAAACGGTCTGCATCAGATTGGCATAGTACGAATTGAATACAACACCTCGCGCGACACCATCCGTAACTAACGGTGTTCTCCGCCGCGTGACACCTTCATAATCGAACGGGCAGTAATTAAACTTATCTAACGTCGCATCTTCGTAAACCGTGAAATTATCACCCGCAATTATCTCGCCTATTTTACCGGTCATAAATGAACGATGCTGGTACATCGTTTTACACCCGAACCCCATGAATGACAGGAGTAATAATAACTGTCCGACCGCCGCTGGTTCCAGTATTACCGTATATTGCCCGTCGTGAATAGATACCGGTTTGCGTGACTTGACCGCCTTTTCGGTTGCCCTTTTGGCCAGCGACGAGACATTTATCTCGATAGCGTTCGGTTTGAATTCCATCGCCCAGCCGGAGTTGCCATCGCGACCGGCCAGTGTCATCGACAACTGTGCCCGGTTGCCTTTAAAAAATCGACGAATATTATTGCTGTTGGCGATTGCCAGATGGTTTTCCTCGATACGAAATGCGCCCGATGCTTCGAGACCACCCTTACGTCCCACTCTGGCTATTAATTCAACCGCTTTGGCCCGTTCAGTCGGACCGAATTCGGAGGTATCATTTATAATTTTGTTTTCTTTTAGTTCAACGTTATCGGGTTGAGGAAGCGCCTGAAAATTATCATCGGGCGGCATATATTTCAGCATTTTTTCACAGTTATTGACCGCATCCTTGACACCATTTTCCGAAATATCCCCGGTAGCAATCACACCGATCTTTTTATCTTTGACAATCCGAATATACAGAATAGTTTCTTCACTGTCGATATTATCGCTGATTTTTGATTCGGCAAAACGGGTGAGAGTCAAACGTTCCGCCTCCAGTACCGCCTCGGTTAAATCACCTGACGATAACGACAGCACCTTTTCGAGAATTTTATATGCCTTATCACGCTCGAACAACCGACTAACCTCCCACCTGGATATTATCGAATTGGCAGGGTGATGCCCCCTGTGCGGTACGGGCATTCTGTCCCGGCTGACCCTTACCGCAATTGGGTGTCCCCCAGATGCGGTATGAATCTTTGTCGGCTATGGCGGTGCACTTATTCCAGAAATCGGTAGTGCATCCGGTGTAGGTCGGGTTTTTTATCGGGGTGGTCAATTTGCCACCCTGAATCAACCAGCCAATTTCACAGCCAAACTGAAAATATTTGCGATAATCGTCGATCGACCATGATTTAACCGTGTCCATATAAATACCGTTGTCGATACCTGCCAAAATCTCTTTGAACGATTTATCACCCGGCACTAAACATATATTTGAAATTCGCACAATCGGTACATTACTCCAGCTATTGGCGCGCATCGCTGCGGTCGATAATTTACCGATCCGCGCCGCTGTTTCGCGCGACGACAGATAATTCACAAGTATCCCATCTTTAATCAAATCAGCGCTGTAAGTCGGGACACCATCATCATCATAACCGTACGATGCCAACCCATGCGGCACCGTCGAATCGCAGACAACTGTGACAATATCCGAGGCATACTGCAGTTTGTTCAGATTTTCCGGCGTGGCAAACGATACACCCGAAAAATCACGCTCGGCACCAAATACTCGATCCAGCTCAAGAGCATGACCGATTGATTCGTGCATCTGAAGCGATACCTGGTCACCGGATAGCAATAATGTCATCTCCTTTTCCGGGCACTCTTCGGCGCTTTGAAGCATCGTTACTTCTTCGACCAATCGCGGGATGGCTTCATTTAGTTTTAATTCCTCAAGAAGCTCATAACCTTTGGTTTCGTACTGGCCCGATGATGTCGGATATGAACGCGAATACCGTTCCCGATGCGATTTCATCATACCCAGCGACAAACCACCGCCGGTTTGAATTAATCGCTGTGTGATATCGGCACCCTCACTGGAGCGGAAATATTTATCGCGCCGTCTAAAATCGGCAAAACAGTCGCGCGAATTCAACTCCGCGCCTGCTTCCTGCATGGCCGAATCGATTTCCATCAGAAAAGCTATTTTTTCTTCAAGCGACACAGTAAAGGGATCGATTTCATGGGGAGAGATATATTCTCCGACCTCCGGTTTGACCGGAGCCCGTTCGATTTTGCTTTTGTTAATCATCGCCGATGCTTCGGCGATTTTAACCGCCAGTTTTGCCTTTTCTTTAACCGATGATTCGGTCAGATTATCGGTGGCGGCGAAACCCCAGGTGCCGTTTTTTATTACGCGGATTCCGATACCCTCGGAAATTGATTGCTCGATCGGTTCAACCGTCCCGCTGGAGACCGAAATCGATTCACCCTCGATTTTTTCGATACGTACATCGGTATAATCCGCTCCCTCGGAACGGCAGCAGTCAAGAACTATCTGCGCCAGTTTGGAATTGTCGATTTGATTAGCCATCAAAATAATTATACATAATAACTATTTTTGACGCCACAGATTTATTATAATCGCGGAAAAACCAGGCTTTTCTTCTTGGATTTCCAAAACAAATGGCGTATAGATAAAAACGAGAGGATTTAATGAAGAAACGATCGATTTTACTTTGGCTTCTGGCGGTTGTGCTTACAATATCTTCGGCGGTTTATCAGCGCATGACCGGGCCGACACATCCGATTCGCGGCAGCGTTAAAGTTGGTGAAAACGATATTAGCTACACGCTACTGCGTAATCATGAGTCAACCGGCGATGCCGTTATTGAAATAAATATTCCGGATACAACTATCACCGGGACGATGAGCTGGCGTCGGTTGCGAAGTAATGACACTCTGATGATCCAATCGTTGATTCGCCGGGGCGATAATTTAATTGTCACAATTCCCAAACAACCGGCCGCCGGAAAGATCGCGTATCGGGTTATATTGTATGATGGTGTTGGTGTCGAATATGATTTGAATGACGTGCCGGCGGTGATTCGTTTTAAGGATTCGGTGCCGACCCCGGTGATAATTGCCCATGTTATCCTTATTTTTATGGCGATGTTGTACTCGACCCGAACCGGATTGGAGGCGCTTGCTAAAGGTAAAAAAGTCTATGGTCAAACAATCGTCACTGTAATATTGCTCTTAGTAGGCGGTATGATTTTTGGCCCGGTGGTACAGAAATATGCTTTTGGCGCTTTCTGGACCGGGTGGCCGATCGGGCATGACCTGACCGATAATAAAACGGCGGTAGCGATGATTTTCTGGTTGATTGCACTCTGGCGAATCCGCAAAGAGGGGAAAGGTCGAGGATGGGTGATAACCGCCGCAATCGTGACACTGGTTATATTTATTATTCCGCATTCTGTTCTTGGATCTGAGTTGGATTATACGAAAATAGAACCATAATTTTTTCATGGGTGAATATCGATTACCCTGTGGATAATCAACCTAACAATATCCATTGACATTTGTTACGATATGTGCTAATTATTAGGTATCTAATATAGACAGATAAGCCATGAGATTAAGATACAACACGTGATATAAGGGAGTTTGGAAATGGCAAAGATTAAAATGGCCAATAATTTGTCCCTGGATAGCTTTTTAAAAAAAGGTCTTAGATCAGAGGTCCACGGACGGACTTTAAAGGAGAATATTAACCTGCTCCTGAAATGTGAGACGCCGCAGGGAATATCTGGTTCCCAAGGTTGGATGGTGATGTCCTCTGTCCCAGGACCATGGTCAAGTGGACATTTTACAAGCAATTTATGCATTATCTTATCTGGAAATCTCATCACCGGATTCAAATATTTCGACCGAATACGTTTTAGTTCTAGTGTTCTTAAAACTTTTAACCGCAATTCTACTCGTGGTGATAGGTCGAGAGCCATTTCACAATTATATTTCATCGATTCCAAAGGGCCACGTCTCTATCAAAGATGATAAGATTCGTTAAGTATCCTTCCTTTAAAACTGATGCTGAATGATGTTTCTTTGATAAGCCGGGCTATGATATTGTTTAGTAAGGACTTGCGCTAACCTTAACTGTCTGACGACCAGCCGAGACATTATGATTTTTTCGGGGATTATTGTTTGCTGCCAGCGTTAATATTATTGCCGGAGTTTTGCTCTTCGAGACGCGCTTCCTGTTCGTCTTTTGCCAGCGCCTCGACAACTTCATTTAGATCACCATCAAGAATTTCGTCCAGCCGATGCAACGTTAATCCGATACGATGATCGGTAACTCGCGACTGCGGGAAATTGTACGTCCGGATTTTAGCCGAACGATCGCCGGTGCTGACCATCTCGCGGCGTTTTTCCGATATCTCGCGATTTTGCTCTTCGGTCGCTTTATCCAGAAGTCGCGCCCGTAGCACCCTTAAGGCTTTGGCTTTGTTTTTATGCTGAGATTTTTCGTCCTGACAGGTGACAACCATCCCGCTGGGTAAATGTGTTATCCTGACAGCCGAATCGGTCGTATTAACCGATTGCCCGCCCGGCCCGGAAGAATGGTAAACATCGATTTTCAATTCGTTTTCGTCGATTTTGATATCGACTTCTTCCGCTTCGAGCAAAACCGCCACCGTTGCGGCCGAAGTATGTATCCGTCCCTGCGATTCGGTTTTCGGGACACGCTGAACCCGATGTACACCCGATTCGTATTTCAGGTGACCATACACCGATTCACCCCGTACCATGAAGATAACTTCCTTAAATCCACCAATACCGCTAAAACTGCTTGAAAGCACTTCTACTTTCCACCCCTTTCGCTCCGAATAGCGGGTGTACATCCGGTATAAGTCGGAAGCAAAAATCGCCGCTTCCTCGCCGCCGGTTCCGGCCCTGATTTCGATGATAGCATTTTTTACATCGTTGGGATCACTCGGCGCGAGTAACAATGCCAGCTTTTGTTCCAGTTCGTTCCGTTTCCGGGTGGTTGTCTCTATTTCGTCCTTGGCCATTTTGGTCAACTCAGGATCATCCGATTCGGCAAGCATTTCATCGGCCGCCTTGATAGTTTCAATACAGGCTTTATATTCACGCCCGGTCGCCAGTATCTCTTCGATTCGTCGTCTTTCCTGAGAAATCGCTTTGATTTTATTCTGATCCGAATGAATTTCCGGATTCATTAACTCGTTATCGAGTTCGACCATTCGTTTTTCAAGTTTTTCGACTACTTCAAGCATAATTAATTAAAAAAAATAGTTTTCGATTTTTAAGATATAAAATTGACGACGCTAAAGGCACGTCTTTTTAACCGACAATTTCGATTCGGTCAAACCAAGCGCCGATTCGAGCGCAACAATCGCGACTTCCATTTGCTTATCGGAAGGTTCGCTGGTGGTAATACGCTGCAGCCACAAACCGGGCTGAATCAAAAAGTTAGTAATTCGATTGGCCCTTGTCTTGCCGGATAATTTCAGAAGTTCGTATGAACCACCGGCAACTAACGGAAGAAGGGAAAAATGTAGCGCGAATCTTTTTAACAACGTTGGCGCCTCACCAACAATAACAGCATAAAGGGTATCTGAGATAGAATACACTAATATCGCAAACAAGGCGACAATCAGAATAAAACTGGTTCCGCACCTCGGATGAAACGTCGTGTATTTGGATACATTCTTGACGCTTAATTCCTCGCCGTTTTCATAAGCAAAAATAGATTTGTGTTCGGCCCCATGATACTGGAAAACCTTTTTAAATTCACCGAAACGCGAAATCAACCAGACATACGCAAGAAACAAAATCACCCTGATTGTACCCGCGATAAGATTGAACGCGACCGCATCACGCTGGACATTCAGGAGCGACGATATTGCAATCGGCGTGAAGAAAAATATCAAAATACCCAGCGCCAGAGCAATCACTACCGTGGCGCCTAGTAAGAAGGCATTAGATTTCTTTTCAATATCAACATACTCTTCACCTTTTGCCGCCGCCTCCTCTTTTTCAGCTTCCTTCACGGCAATATCCGCCGAAAAATTCAGCGTCTTGATGCCGATAACCAGCATCTCAAAAAAGGTGATAACCCCCCTGATAATTGGCAAAGCAAGTAGTTTGTTACGCTTGGTTAGAGAGATATATTCCTGAGACTTAACCAGAATTTCCCCCGAGGGTATTCGTACAGCAGTAGAGATACGCTCCTTGGAGCGCATCATCACTCCTTCAATAACTGCTTGTCCACCTACTGCTAAATCCGGCATTTAAACCTCGTCAATCAGAATACGTTAAAAACCGAGTATTTAATTGAGAATGTTACGGATTTATCCGGCTGCCGTACCGGCGCTACACCGGCTAAGATTCCTTGGACTTCTTGTTGCCCTTCTTATCCAGACCGTATTTTTTACGGAAACGATCGATACGACCGGCGGTGTCAATAAGTTTCTGTTTGCCGGTAAAGAAAGGGTGGCAATTGGAACATATCTCCACTCTGATATCCTTGACCGTGCAGCGGGTTTTGATGACATTACCGCAGGCGCATGTAATCGTCGTGTCGTAATACTTAGGATGTATTTTCGCTTTCATCCCATCTCTCCAACTTTAAATTTCAGGTTCACAATATTAAATTGCTCCCGCATTTCCGGCCAACAATATATACAAGGTCAAAAAAAATGCAAGCTCATTTTATATACGATTATTTATCGGAAAAGCCACCGCTTTTATCATCTTTTGCCAAATACGAATATTTTCCGGCGCCGGTTCTCGGTCAGGGGCGATTTAGCGTAATTTCCCGGGGAAAATCCATTTCGAATGGCTGCGGTTCTTTGAGTAAAAGACCAAAATCCGGTTGTTCTGGTATCTCAATATCTCCGGCCATTATTTATTTCGGCGATAATTTCGGTTATTTTTTTAATTTTTTGTTAAAAAATAGGACAGGAATTAAATTCCGTCGATTATCAACTGACTGCCGATTTTCTGACCCAGCTCGAAAGCTTCATGGAGAGTATCCTCATCCTCGGCCACTTCACCCGCCTCCAGACCTTTTGTACTATAAACTACGCAGCCGCAATTTTCAACTTCGGTCCATTTAAAAAATCCGGCGATAACTTTCCGCGCGCATTCGATATCCTGTCGTGCGCCGCAAACGAGGGCCATCGCACCCAGTCGCTTTTTGGTGAGAATTTTTTTGAAGTGATGCTCCGGATTTTCGGAAAAATCGGCCGGTTTCAGACAATTACAGCGATCTATAAAAAGTTTCGCCTGGGCCGATACCGTATCGAAATAAATCGGCGAGCCGAACAGGACAACATCACAATTGACATACAAATCATACACCGGCTCGATTTCATCTTTAAAAATACAATAGGCCGGTTCGGGGCTTTCGCCGCACGCCTGGCAGGGAAGATATTGATAATCATTCAATCGGACGATTTCGGTTTTTATCGGGTGAATTGAAGAAAACTCGATCCCCTCGGCCATTCGCTCCAGAAGGATTTCCGTCGAGCCGTCGCGGACCGGGCTTCCGCTAAGTATCAGAATATTCGGCATTTAGTTTCTCCAATTCTTCCAGTCTATTATAAAGCTCTAAAAGCAAATCTTCAATCCTTGATTTTTCCTGCGAGGCGGCCGCCAGTTTTCCCCAATCGGAACGAGGTATATTGTGTCGAATATCTTCTTCGAGACGATGCAAAATCGTCTCATGGTCTTTTATTTTGGACTGAACGGAACGCAGTTCCTTTTTGATTTTTCCCTTTTTCTGGGAGAGTCTTTTAAATTCGGTATATTGATTTATTTTTTCGGGATCGGGTGCTTTTTTTTCGACCACCGGCGCTGATGCTTCCAGTCGTTCGCGATAGTAGCTGTAATTACCCTGATAGATTTTTATCCCGCCATCTTCGACTGAGAGTATTCTATCGACTACCTGATCGAGAAAAAACCGATCATGGCTGACTACTAAAAATGTCCCATCGTAATCTCTAAGTGCATCCTCAAGCGCCTGACGGGAATCGATATCGAGATGATTGGTCGGCTCGTCGAAAATTAAAAAATTGACCGGGAAAAAGAGCAATTTCGCCAGAACCAGTTTAGTTTTTTCGCCGCCGGAGAGGACCGATATTTTTTTGAAAATATCCTCACCCCGAAATCCGAACCGCGCCAGAAAAGAACGCAAAGTCCCCGCCTCGGCGCGCGGATCAACCAGCCATAACTCATCGAGTACCGTATTGGATTCATCGAGATCGGATAGTTCCTGATCGAAATAAGCAACATCAACCTTACGGCCTATCTCGGCGCGGCCGTCAACCATCTCAAGATCGCCCATAATTGATCTCAAAATTGTCGTTTTACCCGAGCCATTTAAACCGATCAACCCGACCCGATCACCACGATATATATTAAACTCCACATCTGAAATCAGTGCATGATTACCATAACCAAAACAGCCGTTCTCGACCTCCAGCACCAGATTGTACGAACGTTGTCCCGCTTCGAGCGAAAAAGTCGGTTTTGCTTTTTCGGCATCGGGTAAATTGATTCGTTTGATTCGCGATAAATATTTCTGCCGCGATTGCGCCTGTTTGGTTTTTTGGCCGGCCATATTGCGGCGGATAAAATCCTCAATCCGTTTTATCTCCTCCTGCTGATGTTTGTACTGATGCACCAGCAGATTTTTGCGTTCTTCGCGTTCGGTCAGGTAGCTGTCGAAACCGTTGAAATACTGATTGATTTTCCCCGACGATATCTCCCACACTTTTTGAATCGTATTCGATAAAAACATCCGGTCGTGTGAGACGATAATATACGCCTTGTTCATATTTCTCAGATATTCTTCCAGCCAGATAGTCGATTCGATATCGAGATGATTGGTCGGCTCGTCGAGCAGTAAAAGCGTACTGCGTCCGGCCAGTATCCTCGCCAGCGCGGCCCGGTTTTTTTCCCCGCCGGAGAAAATCGATAATCGGTTATGAAACCGGTTTTCAGTAAAGCCCAATCCGATCAAGATCAATTTAACTTCGGCTTCGAAATCATAACCGCCGGCAACTTCAAAATGATGCTGCACTTCGCCCAGTTTTTCAATCAACTCCGTTGAGTCGGGATTAACATGTAACTGCTCTTCGATAGTGGTTATTTCGGTGCGGAGGTTTATTATATCCTCGCGGCCCGAGGCGACAAAATCAAAAAGATTTTGATTCTCCGACTGATTAAATTCCTGCAGGACATAGGCGATTTCGCAGTTTTTCGATTTTATCACCTCGCCTTCATCGGGACGTATCCGCCCGGCAATAATATCAAAAAGTGTCGTTTTACCGATACCATTCGGGCCAACCAAGCCGATATGATCGTTGTTGTTTATCGAAAACGAGAGACCATCAAACAGTATGGTATCTTCATATTGTTTGTTTATATTTTCGCCGGAGAGTAAGGTCATTGTTCTTCGGATTGCCGGGCGCTGTCACGTGCGAAAAGCATCTCCACCGCCATAAGTACAGCCGCCGCCCATAAAAATATTTTCCATAGTTCCCGCCCGAAACGCGCCTCGGATATCGACGCTGCAAATGTTTGTTCGTACGGTAATATTTTCGATTTGTTTATTTTCATCGAGGCTATCATTCTATCAAAATCAACCGTTGTCAGGTCGCTTTCTTTCGAAGCAAGATTGATTGGAAACACGTCGATTATTCGATTGTTGTTTTTAATCATCCAGATACCGGGGACATCAACCGGTCGACATTCCAAACTTATCTGTTTGTTCTTCTCGATACCTTCAATGTTGTACTGACGACCATCGGGGGTTATCATCTGGATTGTACCATAATTCGCATCCTCGCTCGATATCGTTCTCTGTAAAGACAGACCGACAAAATTATTCTGTTCGTATTCCGAAATATTATGCGCCAGATACTCCAGCGTTCTGATTACGAATGGTACGAAAAACGAGTGCGAGGCAAGATCGGTGTACTGGGGTAATATCGGTGAAGTAAATAATATTATCTTACCCAATCCAAAACCACGTTCGATTATCGCCGGGACATTGTTCGAAAACCAGGCCAGTTCGCGATTGCCCGGTTTATCCTCGGTTTTGGCCAGCGCATAAAATTTTAAAGTCGGAAGCGAATCCTGCTCGAAAATGGAGAAGGCCTTAAATATCGGATGCCCGTAATCAAGTCGTTCCAACGTGTAATACCCGGCGCCTGAGAACTGTTTCGGCGGCGGGGTAGTAATCGTGATGTCTAATTTTGCGGCAAAATTTTTATTAAAATAATCTTTATCAATATCACTGCCCATTACAAAAAACAGACCGCCGCCCCGATCGACATATTGAAACAACTGCGAGGTTACCGTCGGTGGAAGACTCGATATTCCGGTCGTGACGACAACATCGTAATCGCGTAGCCTGATAGCGGTCATCTGGTCGGGGGTGATGGATTTTACGAACCAGTACCGCGCCATTTGCTCCGAAGGTATCAGCGCCAGTTCAATTAATTCACCGCTCAGGTCACCATCGATTATCAACACGCTGAACTGCTCGGGTATTTTAAAACTGAAATAAAACTTGTTATCGGAGGGAAGACCATCATCCGAGATTTCGACCCAGCCGCTATGGTATCCCGGATTATGCACCGTATGATGAAACTGCACCGCCTCGGTCTCTTCGACGCCGACCGCAAACTCGGTTTGCATTACACGAATGCCATCGACAAACAACGAAGCGAGCAGTTCCGACTTCGCGAAATTATCATAATTTTTTATCAACGCTTTAGCCGTGAATGGCGAACCGACCTCAATCAACTGACCCCCCATCTCGATATTGGTTACCCCGCAGTTTCCGTCGGTTTCGACGGGCAAATCAACAAAATAAACCGAGATATTTTCGTCGAGCGAGTCGACCGTTTCCGGCAGAGAGTTCAACTGCCGGTCGGTGATGATATACAACTCTTTATTAAGATTGCGCGCGTTAGATAGAAGTTCGACCGCTTTATCGAAAGCGGATCCCAAATTGTCTTCATCATAACCGGGCGTTATTTCGGTTAAAATATTTTCCGCCACTTCACGACTGAAAAACCGCTCCCCGGCCGGGAAATAAACCTGCCGATCATACGGTATCAAAACCATTTCATCATTCTGACCGAATGATTCCAGAATATCACCGGCACTTTTTTTGGCCAGATCGAATAAAACACCATCCTTAACCTGCCTCTGCATCGAAGCCGACCTGTCTACCAATATCACCGACGATACCCCGGCGTGCGAGCCGATAAAACCGCCTTTTGAAGCGGGTCGAGCGAAAGCAAGCACGACCGCGAGTATTATCAGCATCCGCAGTAACAGAAGAAGCAACTGCCTTAGTTTGATTCGCCGCACCTGCCGTCTCTGCATCTCTTTGAGATGTTTCAGCGACGAGAATTCGATGATTTTGACTTTCCGCTTTGAAAAGAGATGTATCAGAAGCGGAATAAGCGCCGCCGCGGCGGCTATAAGGACGGCTGAGTTGAGGAAGTTAAACATGGTTATTAATCGGCGCTTTATTTACGTCGTTTTATCAGGTTTCTGTTCGGTACAATCTCAAACGATAACCAGATAACCTTTTTTCCATATATCGGGCTAATCTTTATATGGTTTTACGATATACTGGCGGCAGAGTTCGCGATGATACTCGGCCGATCGGTGCTCAATACAGGCCTTATAATATTCGATCGCCTTATCGCGTTCGCCGATGACATCGTAAAGCATCCCCAGATGCAGCAGAATCCGCCCCATATGATACGCCCGTTGTTCGGTGAATTGCGCCAGCTCCAGATACTGGATAGCATCACGATACTGCCTTAAACCAAAATATGCCAGACCGGTGCGAAGTTTATAAACCGGGTCATCGGGGACTTTATTCATTATATTACTTGATAAGGCCGCCGCATCGGAAAAATATTTTTCCGACTTAGCCGTATCCTGATACATCGCCGAATTTTTATACAGTCCGCCCATCAACAGCAAAAACTCGATTTGACCGGGAATAGATTGTTCTTTTTCGTAATTATCTTCAGCCAGCTTGATAGCCGAAGTCGTATCGCCGCGAATGGCCAGAATCTTTGCCTGAAGAAGCCGCGCCGCCACATAATTTGTATCGATTGCATAGGCCGAATCAAATGCCGCCCAGGCCGAATCGAGTTCGGCGTTGATTAAATATAAATTCCCGATTATCTGCCAGTTGAGTGTTTTGGCGGTGTCTTCCTTTTCTAAAAATTGAAATTCCCGAAGCGCTTTGCCGTAATCTCCGATTTGATAGTATGTTGAAGCCAGTTTGGAATGTGTGTCAAGTGTATCGAATCGGTACACATCATACTTGGGCATCTCTTCCAAATATTCAAGTTGCTGTTTTGTATTATTGATAGCGAATGCGCGACCGGCAAAATGATCGAACATTTGTCGCGTGAAAGTCATCGTATCGACTGCCGCCAGCCAGTCACTCTCGATCTGTTCAAGCGATTTACCGTAAATATTTTCAATATTTTTTAACAGCGTCAAATCATCGGACTGTTTATACAGCGTCTGTAATTTGCTGATACCATACACGTTCATAAGATATTTAGTAAATGACGCCGCCGCGTTTTCGGCCGCCATCGGATCAGCCGAGTAATATCCCGATGTGGTCAGGATATCTTTTATCGGAGGGATTTCGGCATTCTCCTTCAGTTTTTTAATATGGTACTGCGTGAAATTAAAAAAACCGGCGATTCCTTCAACCAGAAATGGCGGGGCATAACCCCATAATTGAAGTAGTCTCAGCATATTGGGAAGAATAGCATCGGTCGAAATAAAATCATGGCTGTATATCGTGTAAATATTCGCCCGCCCCGGATCGAGCGCATAACCGAATCGTTTATCCCAGTTAACAATCGGACTCGGGCAGGGGCATAAAAACAACGACATCTTGCTTGAAGTCGAGATATCGAATTTGGTCTGGAAAAATTTATAATCTGCCTCGAGATAATTTTTAATATTGTTCCAGTGAAAATCACCGAGAGAATTTTTGACGAAGTACAAATCAAAATTGGCCGATGGATCCATCCCGAAATCGCCGGCCGCATTCGGTTTGTAGCGACAAGCCAGAGTATCTATCTCGATTGTACTTCTTGGGCTTATTAATAACTGATATATCGAATTGTTTTTCCCCGGAATATTACTGATGCGTGCCGGAAGATTATACTCTATCCGGTATCGTTTTGCATAATTATATGGATTGGGACCAATAGTGATTAACTGGCAGTTGAATGAAACGAATAAAGAATCGATATTTTCGATTTCGATATCAATTCCCATATTAACCAACTGCGTGAACTGCCGCAGACCATTAACAACTTCAATCGTATCACGACTGATCTCGAAATATTTTTCAATCATCTCCGGCTGCTGACGGACAATCAACTCGAATTGAACACCATTGGGGATCGTATCATCGGCCGAAAATGTACTACTCAAAAACAGTAGTATTACCAACAGACTTAATAATAAATATTTCATAATATTAAAACGGTTCGACTCATTAATTATCAAAAATTAATTTTCCTCGATCTCAAGAATGATTCGGCGGTCCTTTAACACCGGTAGAACCGGAATCGAATCGGTTTCGGTTGCCAGATCCACATCCTGGCCGAACCCGATTTCGGCCAGCAGTCGTCCATGCTCACCACGGGCAATCGTTTGTTTCAAACTCCGGCTGTTGGTGCGATACAATAACAGTGCCAGCGAAGCGGCATCGTTAAGTTCCATATCGATATTTTCTTCGCTGATTAGTTTGTGCAGAAGCATCCCGCCGCATAGGGTATCCTCAATCGAAAAATCACCCTCCTCACCGGCGCAGATAATTATCAAATCCTTGCCCGCTTCTTTTACTTTTTTGGTTACCGTTGAAATATTAACCAATCCGGCGGTGATTTTTAAATTCGATGGCGCCGCCTTTGAATAAATCCTCGTTCCATTGGTGGTCGTCAGGATGACGATTTTATCTTTTACGATTTCGGCGGTGTATTCGTACGGCGAGTTACCGAGATCGAAATTCTCGATTTTAAATCCTTTGCGTTCACCCCCCAGAATCGTATCCTCGACACCGATTTTGGTCCTCATCTCAGCCGCCTCACCCGGTTGTTCGACCGGGATCACCGCCCGCGCCCCGGCATGAAGTGCCTGGCAGATAGTCGTCGAAGCGCGCAGGACGTCAATCGCCACCAGCGTTTTGTCGGCCAGACGATCCTCGCTGACCGGTCCCGGTATAAGAAATAATCCGGCTCTCATCTATAGGTGCGATGCCTCCTTATAAAAGGGTGGTTTGACCACTGTTGCCGGGAATAGTTTATTACGAATACTCACCTCGACTTTGTTGCCCAGCTTTGTCAGCGGCAGCGGAAGGTAACCCATCGCAATCGGTTTTTCCAGCGAGGGGGAGAATGTCCCCGAAGTTACATTACCGACCACCTGACCATCACTTAAAATATCGTAACCATGACGCGGGAAAGCTTTACCTTCGAGTTCAAGACAGATTAAACGCCGTTTCGGTTTGTTCTTTTTCTGGTCCAATAAAATCTCGCGGCTGATAAAATTACCCTTGTCAAAATTAACAATCCAGGCCAGACCGGCCTCGATCGGCGTTGTTGTTTTATCGATGTCATTGCCATACAATGACATTTTCATCTCCAATCGTAATGTATCGCGAGCACCGAGACCGATGAATTTCAAATCGTGTTTTTTACCCTCATCGGTTATTGCCCCCCAGATATCTTCCGCAAAAGCGGGCGGGATATAAATCTCAAAACCATCCTCACCGGTATATCCGGTTCGCGACAATAGTACCTCATGTCCGGCTATCGTCACGGTCGCCGAATTATAATACGACAACGAATCGAAATTATAATCAGAAATCCCCCGTAATACATTAATCGCCTTTGATCCCTGCACCGCGAGCAGGCCTAATTCGTCGGAGCGATTCACCAGTTGCACGTCACCTTCAAGGTGCGATTCGAGCCATTTTAAATCTTTATCGATATTAGCGGCGTTGACAACCAGCATGTAATTATCTTTTAGACAGTACACCAGCAAATCATCGACAATGCCGCCGTCATCATAACACATACATGAATATTGAATCTGCCCCGGTTCAAGTTTCGAGGCATCATTAACGGTCATCCTCTGGATAAAATTAAGCGCGCCCGCGCCGGAGAGTTCGAATTCGCCCATGTGCGAGATATCAAAAAGTCCGACATTTTTTCTGACCGCCAGATGTTCATCGGTAATACCGGAATACTGCACCGGCATGATATAACCGGCGAATGGAACCATCTTGGCGTTAGCCTCAATATGATGCTCGTAGAATGGTGTCTTTTTCAAGGCGCCGGATGGCTGCTCCGTCATTTATTTACCTCCGGCCTTGGTGTAATTCAGAAGTCCGCCGCTGATAATAATCTCACGCTGACGCGGAGTCAGATTAATGTTAAACTTATATGTCACGCCGTTGGTTTTATTTTTTGCCTCGACAAAATCTGCGCTCTTGACCGCCTTTTTAATATCCGGAATCTCAAATGTGTCACCCTGATTAATTTTATCGTAATCGGCCGGATCCGAAAATGTCACCGGGAGAATACCGAAATTAATCAGGTTGGCCAGATGAATCCGCGCAAATGATTTCACTGCAACCATTTTTATACCGAGATACATCGGGGCCAAAGCGGCATGTTCACGCGACGAACCCTGCCCGTAGTTATCACCACCGATTATAAATCCGCCGCCTTTTTCTTTGGCGCGTTTGGGGAAATCAGGATCAACAACATTATAAACAAATCCCGATATTTTGGGAATATTGGAGCGCAGGGGTAGAATCTTAGCGCCGGCCGGCATAATATGGTCGGTCGTAATGTTATCGCCGACTTTCAACAGGATTTCACCGTTTATCGATTTAGCCATCTCTTTATTCAGAGGTAGCGCCGCGATATTCGGCCCGCGAACAACTTTCACCTTGGCCGGCGTTTTCGATGGTGGGATAATTCCGGCATCGTCGATTTTAATCGTTTTCGGTAAAACAACTCTCGGGTAACGCCCCAGCTCACGCGGATCGGTAATAAATCCATTCAGCGCGCAGGCAACACAGGTTTCCGGGCTTGCCAGATAGACATTGGCGCTTTTGGTGCCGGAACGGCCGAGGAAATTACGATTAAATGATCGGACCGATACCGCCTCGGTATTGGGTGCCTGTCCCATTCCGATACATGGTCCACAGGCTGATTCTAAAATCCTCGCGCCGGAGTCGATAATATCGGCCAACGCGCCATTGGCAGCGATTTCTTTAAAGACCTGTTTCGAACCGGGGGAGATGGTCAGCGATACTTCCGGATGTACCGATTTGCCTTTTAGCAGGCGCGCCGTAGTCATCAAGTCGGACAGCGATGAATTGGTACAGCTTCCGATACTGACTTGATTGACTTTCACTTTCTTCAGCTTTTTAACTTCAATAACATTGTCCGGTGAATGCGGCTGGGCAATAAGCGGTTGAAGTTTGTTTAGGTCGATTTCAACAACTTTCGAATATTCCGCATCCGGATCAGCCTCCATTTTCCGGAAACTCTTACCTCGTTTTTGCCACTGCAGATATTTTTTGGTGTTTTCGTCCGAAGGGAATATCGACGTGGTTGCGCCAAGTTCCGCACCCATATTGGTGATTGTAGCCCGTTCGGGAACCGAAAGCGAAGCTACACCCGGTCCGCCGTATTCTATTATACGCCCGACACCACCCTTGACACTTAACTGCCGAAGAACCTCCAGAATAATATCTTTGGCCGCAACAAATGACTGTAATTTTCCTTTTAATCTGACATTGACAATTTCCGGCATCTTCAAATAAAACGGGCCGCCGCCCATCGCGACTGCCACATCCAAACCACCGGCGCCCATGGCAATCATTCCGAGACCGCCGCCGGTTGGTGTATGCGAATCGGAGCCAAGCAATGTTTTCCCCGGGGCGCCGAAACGTTCAAGATGAACCTGATGGCAAATCCCATTGCCGGGACGAGAGAAATATATACCATATTTTGAAGCTACCGACTGCAAAAACATATGATCGTCAGCATTTTCGAAACTGGCCTGCAATGTATTGTGATCGACATACGAAACCGATAGTTCGGTCTTGACTTTTTTAAGTCCCAAAGCCTCAAACTGAAGATAGGCCATCGTTCCGGTGGCATCCTGAGTGAGGGTCTGATCGATTCTTATCGCTATATCCTCGCCGGGAATCATTTTACCCGAGATCAAATGTTCGGAAAGAACTTTTTCGGCTAATGTTTTGCCCATCGCTATACTCCTTAAAGAAAGTTCCGTATTAAAAACCTGATAAAAAAAGAACAACAGGGGCCAAAAGTCAACCGTTTATTTGATCGGATCCAATAATAGGCGGTGGTTTATATTATTATCCTGATTTCGGAGGAAAAATTCGAAAAAAGCTTTTGAATTGCCGCAATTATTGTTATATTGATTGTGCAACTCACTTGCGAGCGAATTGATTTTTTATGGAAAAAATATTAGTTAAGACACCAGCAAAGATTAATCTGTTTTTAAAAGTTCTGCGGAAAAGGCCGGATGGTTATCATGATATTTATTCATGGTTTCAAGCCATCAATCTTTTTGATTATTTGTTTTTCGAGAAGACATCGGAATCGGGAATAAGGCTTAAAATTGAAGGCGCTTCCGATTTACCGACTGACGAAACCAATCTTGTGGTCAAAACCGCAAGTTTACTTGGAGAGAAATTCGGCTTATCAGGAGGTTTAAATATAAACCTTCAGAAAAATATCCCCATTGCGGCCGGATTGGGCGGCGGTTCTTCCGACGCTGCCGCAACGATTTATGCCATAAGTGAACTCTATGAACTTGATCTGTCGAATTCTGACATGCGGAAATTCGGCCTCGAAATAGGCTCCGATGTTCCCTTTTTCTTTTCAAGCGGGCAGGCCGAGGTGACCGGCCGAGGCGAAATAATCAAGGATATCCCGCTTCCCATTGACTATTCGGTATTATTGGTCGTTCCCGATATTTCTGTCTCAACCGCAGAGAGTTATCGGCGTCTTAATTTAAGCTTGACAAGTTCCGGGGAGGGTATTAGGTTGCCGCTTTGCAGAGATATTGGTGAGCTGGCCGACTTGTTAAATGAAGTTGGCAATGATTTTGAGGAAGCGGAACTTACAACTAAAACAATTTTACGGGAGATTAGGGGAAGAATAAATAATTCCGGCGCCGTTTTAACCCGCATGAGCGGTTCCGGACCGGCATTGTTCGGTTTATTTGAAAGCGCACCCAGAACAGAAGACTGGCGCAAAACTGGTGGGAAGGATTTGTTCGTATTTCATGGGATTCCGATAACCTTACCCGTTTGGCAGTCAGCAAATGAGAACCGACCTTTTGGTGGGAGGACCAGCAGTGGAAATAACCGAAGTGCGGATCATTTTGCGGGATGAGGCAAAGCTTAGGGGATTTGCGAACGTGACTTTTGACAACGCTTTTGTAGTCCGTGGAATGAAGATTATATCGGGTGCAAATGGCTATTTCGTCTCTATGCCGAGTAGAAAAAAACCCGATGGAACGCATCAGGATGTGGCTCACCCAATCAATAATCAGACCAGGCGTATGATAGAAGATGCGGTGCTGGATGCTTATGAAAAGGAACTAAGAGCCGGAGACGATGTTTAAAAAAGGCAAATACTGGGGTGTCGTCAAGCGGTAAGACACAAGCCTTTGGAGCTTGCATTCCCAGGTTCGAATCCTGGCACCCCAGCTTTATAATTAAGACAACACAGGATCATATTTGCTTAAAAATTTTGGTTAAAGATAAACCACTCGGGGAATGGAGAGATAATTTATGCCGGAGTTAAAACTTATATGCGGGAATGCCAACCGTCCGCTGGCTGAAAGAATCGCAAAATACATCGGGATCGAATTGACAGCCTGTGAAGTCAGGAAGTTTTCCGATGGCGAGGTTTTTATTCAGATCAACGAGAATATTCGGGGGACCGATGTATTCATCGTCCAGCCAACTAATCCTCCGGCCGAAAATATAATCGAATTGTTGATGCTTCTTGAGGCATCACGTCGTGCATCAGCATCCCGAATAACCGCTGTTATACCCTATCTTGGATATTCGCGGCAGGATCGCAAAGATCGCCCGCGGGTGGCTATCACCGCCAAACTGATGGCCAACCTTATTACCACCGCCGGGGCCGACAGAATTTTGACTATGGACCTCCATGCCTCCCAAATTCAGGGCTTTTTTGATATTCCTCATGACCATCTGTATTCGACCAGAGTTTTTAAGGAATTGGTCAGCTTTATAAATTTAAAGAATCTCGTTGTGGTTTCGCCCGATGTCGGCTCGATTAAAATATCCCGCGCTTTTGCCAAGAATTGTAAGGCCGATCTGGCAATCGTCGATAAACGCCGTCCGGCTGCCAATCAGGCCGAAGTCATTAATATTATTGGAGATGTGAAAGATAAAAACGTCATAGTCCGCGACGATATGATAGATACTGCCGGAACTCTTTGTAAGGCGGCCGAAGCCTTGAAAAAGAAAGGGGCGCTGGAAATTATGGCTATTTGCACCCATCCGGTCCTGTCCGGCAAGGCGATTGAGCGAATTAACGAGTCTGTTATCAATAAATGTATTATCTCCGATTCGATAAATCTTGAAGGAAAACCATTGACAGATAAGTTTCAGGTATTATCTTGCGCCAACCTTTTTGGCGAGGCTATAATGAGAATATCCGGAGAAAAATCGGTCTCGTCGTTGTTTAACGATTTTCCGGATTAATGACGATAATATTGTTTGGAGGTCCGAATAAGAAGATGGAAGAAATCAAACTGACCGCTACCAAAAGAGAGGGAACAGGAAAGGGCGATGCGCGAAAACTTCGCACCACCGGTTTTATTCCGGGAATTCTCTACGGTCCTGAAATCGATCCGGCCCCGATTTCGGTTAATGCTCTGGAGCTTAGCGCCATGTATCGTCAGCAGGGAACATCGAGTCGGCTGATTAACTTGAATTTCGATGGTGAGAATAATGACCGAATGGTGATTATTCGCGAGATACAGCGCGACCCGGTCAAGGGTACTTTGCGACATGTTGACATGTATCAGGTTTCAATGACCAAAAAGCTGAATATTACCTCCCGTATTACTCTGGTAGGTACTCCGGCCGGTGTGAAACTCGGTGGAATATTACAGCATATTATCCGCGATATCGAAATTTCATGTCTGCCGACCGATATCCCCGACAAAATCGAAGTTGATGTTTCTGAGTTGGAAATCGGCGACTCGATTCATGTCAGCGATATTTCATTGGATAAAGTTGAAATATTGATCGCACCGCAGCGGACAATAGCGACAGTAGTTCCGCCGACTGTGGTCAAGACAGCGGCTGAGGAAGCGGCTGAAGCGGCCGAGGCTGAAGGCGAAGAACTTGCTGAAGGTGAAGAGGGTGCCGAAGGCGAAGCCAAACCGGAAGGTGAAGGTGAAGCCAAAGCCGATGAGAAGAAAGACGAGGGTAAAGAAGAGAAGAAGTAATGAGATAATCATTACCGATTTGAATCACCTCGGTTTCGATAAAACAATAAAGCCGAAATCCCAAAAGGATTTCGGCTTTTTATATTAGTTATTACCTATTCGTATCTTTGTACTGTCATGGACAACCTTCTCATATGAAAGGATTCATTTGATTAAATTCGCTTGCGATAACAAGTTACTTCTTGTATATTTTTCGACGTGTTGATTCGTAAATATGCCTTGAAACGCAGTTGTTGAGATGGTGATTTCAGAATGATACAAAAACAGGTCACAGATTTGGTTTATACTGTTATCGACGAAATCAATCGCCAACGACCGGCGACGGACAAATTGGTTAAATCACAAAAAACACTGTTAACCGGTTCCGATGCCGCCCTCGACTCGCTCGGCCTGATAACTTTTATTTTATCTGTTGAGCAAAAAATTCAGGAGCAGTTTAATTTACAGATTTCACTCAGTAATGAAAATATTATTCAATCGAATAATGGCCCGCTTCGTTCGGTCGGTTCGCTGATTAAATACATTACCGAAAAAATCGGGGAATAGAATGGCCGAGAAAAAGACGTACTACTGTTTACTGCTTTCCGATTTTACAATCGATAATCTCGCCGGTATCCTCGATAATGATCCCGAATCACCAATTATAAAATGTACCATCGCCCCATTTGATTCGGTCACGGCTATTCTGCTTGATAACCACCACAACTGCTGGAGGGAAAAACCGGATCTCACAGTAGTATGGACACGCCCGGAAAATGTTAGCAACGTATTCCGCCGCCGTATGAATTTTGAAAATGTCAAGGATGATGATGCCCTGAATGAGGTGGACTTATTTACCGAGCAGATAAAACAAGGTGCCGAGCGCACTCGCTTTGTAATCGTACCTTCATGGACTATTCCTCCACAGGAGCGAGGGTACGCGCTTCTGGAATATAAAGAGAATATCGGCTTAACGAACCTTCTGGCACGTATGAATCTCAGGTTGGCCGAGAGATTAAAAGATATCCCCAACGTATATGTTATCGACAGTCAGCGATGGGTCAATCAGGCCGGTCGGTTTGCCTGTAATCCGAAATTGTACTATATGGGTAAGGTTGCCTTCAACAACGATGTTTTCTCCGGGGCGGCCAAAGATATTAAGGCGGCCCTGACGGGCCTTACCGGCGGGACGCGAAAATTAGTGCTTCTTGACCTCGATGATACTCTCTGGGGCGGTATCATCGGCGAGGTCGGTACCGATAAAATTCGTCTTGGCGGCCATGATCCGGTCGGTGAGGCTTTTGTCGATTTTCAACGACGGCTGAAAGCGCTGATTAATCGCGGTATTCTTCTCGGTATTATCAGTAAAAACGAGGAATCAGTCGCGCTGGATGCGATTCGAAATCACCCGGAGATGATTCTCCGACTCGATAATTTTGTCGGCTGGCGTATCAACTGGAACGATAAAGCGCAGAATATTGCCGATCTGACCGCCGAGCTTAATCTGGGATTGCAGTCGGTTGTTTTTATCGATAATAGTAATATCGAGCGTGATCGTGTCAGGGAGGCGCTTCCGGAATTACTTGTCCCGGAATGGCCGGAAGATCCGATGTTGTATAAGTCGGCTTTACAATCACTGACATGTTTTGATTCGGTTACTGTTACCGCTGAGGACGCCAAACGAACCGAGATGTACGTCGCCGAGCGGGAACGTCGGCAGTCGAGTCAGTCGGTTAGTTCGGTTGACGACTGGCTGCGCAGTTTGAATATGGTTGTGAGCGTTGCACCCCTCGACAATATCAATCGCGAGCGGACTTTACAGCTTATAAACAAAACCAACCAGATGAATATGACCACCCGTCGTCTGTCCGAGGATGAACTGATACAATGGGTGAAATCTCCCGATCATCACTTCCGGGTAGTGCGTGTTCTGGATAAATTCGGCGATACAGGATTGGTCGGTATTGTTAGCCTTAAAATTGACGGTAATACGGCCAATATCATCGATTTTATTTTAAGCTGTCGTGTATTCGGTCGTAAGGTCGAGGAAACAATGCTTCATATTGCCAACACGATTGCCCGCGATAATGGTGCCTCCATACTCAAAGCCAAACCGATTCCAACTAAAAAGAATAAACCTTGTTTTGGTTTTTTTGACCGTAGTGGATTTACAGAGGATGGTTCGGGTGTTTATGACTGGTCTGTTGAAAACGAATACCCTTTGCCGGACTGTATCACGCTAAAACAAGAACAACCAACAGGCTGACAATATGAGTCGGGCCGATTTTTCCACTACAGTCAACTGGCCGGATAACAAACGGTTTGCCTTTTCCATCTTTGATGATACCGATCTGGCGACGATAGAGAAAACCAAACCGGTATATGATTTTTTAGCCGAACATGGTTTCCGAACAACTAAATCGGTGTGGCCGCTTAAGGGAACCGACGATCCTTCTTACGGCGGCAGTACGTGCGACGATGAATCTTATTTGAAATGGATTTATCAGCTAAAAGAATCCGGTTTCGAAATCGGTTACCACATGGCGACCTACAGCAGTTCGGAACGAGATAAAACCGAACGAGGACTTAATCGTTTCACCGAATTGTTCGGCCAATCACCCTCGGCAATGTCATGTCACAGCGCCTGCAAGGAGAATATTTATTGGGGGAGTAACCGTCTCAGCGGTATGAATCGTCTGGCGTACGATCTGGCTACGCGTTTTAAATACCGAAATAAATTCGAAGGTCATATTGAAAACAGCCCGTATTTCTGGGGTGATTTGTGCCAACAGCAGATTAAATATGTTCGCAATTTTGTTTATCCTGATATTAACACTCTCGCCGCCTGCCCGTATATGCCGTACCATGATCCCGACCGCCCGTATGTGAATATGTGGTACGCCTCATCCGAAGGGCCGGATATTAATTCATTCGTCAAAACCATTTCCGAAATCAATCAGGATCGTCTTGAACAAGAAAGCGGCGCCTGTATTATGTACACTCATCTGGCCTGCGGTTTTTATGAAAACAATCAGCTTAATAGTACATTCGTACAGTTGATGAAACGACTTCGCGCGAAAAACGGATGGTTTGTCCCGGTTATTCATCTTCTCGATTTCCTCGGTGAACGCAATAAGATCTATCAAATCAGCAATAAAGAGCGGGCGCAATTGGAACGACGCTGGTTGAAACATAAATTTCATGTCGGACATTCATAGGATTTGTATCTATGAAAATAGTTCCTTACACCGATGCACATATTGAACAGGTAATTGCTTTTAACCGGCGTTTAAAATCACACGGTGTATTTTTCCAGTTCCCGGAACACCCGACTCCAAAATGGCTACCGAAAATCGACGGACGTACCATATACCAGGAATATTTTGTGGCGGTGGAGGAAAATAATACCATTCGCGGTGGTTATATATTAAAACATCAGGATTTTTTTATAGATGGGCAAAAGATTTCAATCGGCAATTATCAACTGCCCTTATCCGAAGGTACCATAAACAATAATTATAACCGGCTTGGACTCCAGATGCTTCTCGATGCGCTTCGTCGTCAGCCGTTATTATATGCGCTCGGTATGGGTGGCCTATCACGTCCGCTTCCGCAATTATTAAAAGCGGTTGGATGGCGTCTGCATCCGGTACCATTTTATTTTAAAGTAATCAAGACGAATAATTTTCTTAAAAACATCACCTATCTAAGGAACAGATCTGGACGAAAGCTTTTGTGTGATTTTGCCGCTTTAACCGGTATTGGCGCTTTATTGATTAAATCTTATCAGGTTATTAAGGGATGTACAGCATTCAGTAATCCGGCAAAATATTCAATCGAATCTGATTTTGGAGAATGGAGTCAAGATCTTTGGGAAAATAGCGGCCATTTTTATTCATGCACCGCGTCAAGAGATAAGGAAACATTGAACATCATTTATCCAAAAGACGATCAACGTTTTTTGCAAGTAAAAGCCGATTCCGCTGGCTGGGCGATTATATTGGATACAAAGATGCAAAACCATAAACAGTTTGGCAACATGCGTGTCGGCTCGATTGTTGATTGTTTCGCGAATCCGGATAATGCCATTGATGTAATATCCGCTGCGATAAAATTATTAAAAGAGCGGGGTGTTGATATTATTATCTCCAATCAGATTCATCATCAATGGTGCGATGCCTTATCTTCAAATGGTTTTATCGAAGGGCCATCCAATTTTGCTCTGGCGACCTCACCGGTATTGACAGATATGATATTCAAAATTGATTTGAATTTCGAACGTCTGCACTTTAATCGTGGCGATGGCGACGGCCCGATAAATTTATGAACGTTAAGTATTAAAAAGGATGTGTACTATCGTATCAGTACCATCTTATTGGTGCGTACAAATGTCTCGGTATGCAGTCGATAAAAATAGATACCACTTGGCGCCGGACGACCATCGGACATAAATCCATTCCACTCCGCATAATGATCACCGTACTCCAGCTTGCCGTCAATCAGACAGGCGACACTCTGACCGACAATATTAAAAATATTCAGTTTGGTATGAGTGGCGCGCGGAAGATAAAAATGGATTGTTGTCATCGGATTAAACGGATTCGGAAAATTCTGCAGCACCGCATAATCTTCGGGTAATTCACCTCGATTATCGTTCTCGACATCGGTCGTGGCCGTATCGCAAACATCACCGATACCATTGCTGTCAAGATCGGACTGATCCGGATTGTAACTGCCAGGGCAGTTGTCGCAGACATTTCCGATCAGGTCGCCATCATCATCGAGTTGTTCGAAGTTGGACTCATATATACAATTATCGCACGAGTCACCGACCAAATCAAAATCATAATCCTCCTGAAGAGGATTAAACGTCGTCAGGCAGTTATCGAGATCATCGTTTATACCGTCATCATCATCGTCGTCGTCGCAGTCATCACCATAACCATCGTTATCTACATCAGTCTGATTAAAATTAGGTATTAAAGGGCAATTGTCACATAAATCTCCACGCCCATCATCGTCATAGTCGATCTGGTCGTGGTTTGGCACCTGCGGGCAATTATCGCAGCCGTCGGGAATACTATCATTATCGGCATCGGCGTAGTCATCGAAACCGGGGCAGACATCGCAGCTATCGGGGATCCCATCACCGTCGACATCCTGATTGTCATCATAGCCGGGGCATTTGTCGCAGGCGTTGCCGACCCCGTCGCTATCGTCGTCGGTCTGGCTGTAATTTGCCGTCTGCAGGCAATTATCACAGCTATCGCCACGGCCGTCATTATCATAATCTTCTTGAAGCGCATTGGTTATTGACGGGCAGTTGTCGCACAGGTCGCCGAATATATCGTTGTCACTGTTTTGTTGATTATAATTCGAGATTGTCGGGCAGTTATCACAGCTATCGCCGACTAAATCGGAATCTGAATCCTCCTGAAGATGGTTAGCGATTTCAGTACAATTATCGCACGAATCACCAATTGCGTCGTCATCGAAATCATCCTGATTTGGATTGTACACCGTAATACAATTATCACAGCTATCGCCGTAATCGTCGGAATCGCCGTCTTCCTGAAGTTGATTGGTTATATCCGGACAATTGTCGCACGAGTCCCCGACATTATCTTCATCTATATCATACTGCTCCGGATTATATACAGATATACAATTATCGCAACTATCACCGACACCATCACTATCGCCATCCTCCTGCAGAAAGTTGGCAATCAGTGGACAGTTATCGGAATCTTCGCAGATACCATCACCATCAATATCATTCCCCGGATCGTTCGGGCAAACATCGCATGAATCGCCGATAAAGTCACCGTCGGCATCCTCCTGCAAAGGATTATATACTCCAAGGCAATTATCGCAGGCATCTCCGACACCATCGTCATCATCATCAAGCTGTTGCTCATTGGACACATTGGGGCAATTATCTTCATTGCCGCAAATATTATCCCCATCGATATCGTTATCCGGATCCTCCGGGCAAACATCACAACTGTCACCGATACCATCAGAGTCGGTGTCGATTTGTTGCCCGTTGTATGCATTGGGGCAATTGTCGCAGACGTCGCCGACAAAATCGTTATCAAAATCAAGCTGATTCTCATTAGTCGAATCGGGGCAGTTATCGCAGGCATCACCATAACTATCATTATCGGAGTTTATCTGATCATTGTTTCCTTCATTGGGGCAATTATCGCAATCGTCACCGACCGAATCATCATCGGCATCTTCCTGACCCGGATTATATAAGCCTCGACAATTATCGCAGGCATCACCGGCACCATCCCCATCCAAATCAAATTGACCCGGATTATAAATATCGGGGCAATTATCGACAAAGCAGTCGTTGTCAGGCTGATCCAAATCGCCATAACCATCTCCATCGGAGTCGATACAATTCAGACTATCCTGATTAATCAATATATTAACCGTCGAAAGATTAAAATTGGCGGCGGCCAGATCAAGGTCACCATCATCATCGAGATCCGCGGCATAAATCGAACGCAGCGAACTTCCAACCGAATCGATAGTCGTTGTCGTAAAATTGCGCGAGCCGCCATTCTCCAATAAGGTTATATCTTTGGATGAAGTATTGGCGGCGGCCAGATCGGGACGGTTGTCACCATTGAAGTCGAAAACGCATACCGAAATCGGGTATCGACCGGTGGCATAAACGGAAACATCCAAAAATTCCCCGTCGCCGTTGTTCCATAAAATCGAAACCGAATCGGAACTGTTGGATACAACCAGATCGATACTCCTGTCACCATCAAAATCGGACGCGACAATGGAATACGGAATCGCACCGATATGAAATGATATATAATCGGCAAAAGTACCATCACCGTTATTTAGCAAAATTGCAATACTGTCCGAATCAAAACCGCCGGTAGCCAGATCAATATCGCCATCATTATCGAAATCAGCTGCGCATATTGTTCGCGCCTGATGTCCGACCGTGTATAATGAGTATGGTGCGAAAGTCGTGTCGCCGTTATTCATCAATACCGATACACTGCTTGAACTATAGGCGGTACCGGCCAGGTCATTATAACCATCACCGTTTAAATCAGCCGCAGTCAGTGAGTACAAATCGCCTCCGGCCGAATAGTTATGTCGCAATCCGAAAGTGCCGTTTCCATAGTTATATAAAACCGCAACCAAATCGTACGAATACCCGGCGGAAGCCAGATCGATATCACCGTCACCATCAAGGTCGGATGGAATAATCTGCAACGGCGATTCACCAACGGCGTAAAATGCCTGACTCGGAAAACCGGCTTCGCCGTTATTTAACATCACCGATACCGAATTGGAACTATAATTGGCCAGCACCAGATCGGGTGTATAGTCATTATCCAGATAGGCAGCAAAGACCGAATATACGCCCCCCTCCGCCGTATATTCGGCCAGTGAATCAAAATCACCCAAACCTTCAAGTGTCGTAACTCCAAATGACCATAAATAAGCGGTTGCCAGCGGCGTTCCGTCGGTTGCTTCAATATCGGTTGTAAGGGTCACCGTGACCAGCTCGCCCGGCTCAAAATTCCCGTGCGGATTAAAAAGAGCGGTTTGGTTCAGACTATCGTATGTAACCGTGCCCTCCGCAAAACCGGTGGTATGTCCATAAACAATAAATGTGTTTACATTTATGGTGGTTGGGTTCATTTCGACGTCGAAAGTAATTGAGATGTTGGTCGTAATCGAGACACCAAACTCGTTTTTATCGGGAACGGTCGCTGTAACAGCCGGATCTTGGGCGAAGCTGTTTAATGTTGAAATAAATATAAACAGCAATATAAAAAATAAATTTTGTTTCACACTTTTTCTCCGCCAACTGCCTGCATAAAGTATCGACACAAAGCTTTTGTCAAGATTGAAATATTTGGTGGTTTTTTATCGATTAAACCGTCTTAAGTTTACTATCGAGAAAGTAATGGCGCGATCGGTCATATAACGTTAAATTTTCTGTAAATAGAGTATTTTTACGGACGAGTTGAGCCAGCAATGAATGTACCCAAATATGCAGATATTATCGAGGCGGCCGAACGGATAAAACGATATGTTAAAAAGACGCCGGTTTTAACCTGCACGACCATAAACAATATGGTAAATGCCGAACTGTTTTTTAAATGCGAGAATTTTCAGAAAGTCGGCGCTTTTAAATTTCGCGGCGCGACCAACGCGGTTCTGTTTTTATCCGATAAGGAAGCGGCCCGCGGCGTAGCCACCCATTCCTCCGGTAATCATGCGGCGGCCCTGGCGCTGGCGGCGAGGAATCGCGGTATCAGGGCTTATGTAGTCATGCCGGAGAACTCACCCTGGGTGAAAAAAGAAGCGGTCGCCGGATACGGCGCCGAGATAATTTATTGTAAACCGACTCTTGAGGCCCGCGAAACGACACTGGAGAAAGTCATTGAAAAAACCGGCGCCACCTTTATTCATCCGTACAATAATTTTAATGTAATCGTCGGGCAGGGGACAGCAGCGCTCGAGCTTCTTAAAGAAATCGAAAAACTTGACATAATATTAACGCCGGTCGGCGGGGGAGGACTGTTGAGCGGGACATCGCTGACCGTTAAAGGATTCTCCCCGAAGACAAAAGTAATCGGATGCGAACCGGAGGCGGCCGATGATGCCTACCGATCTCTAAAAGAAGGCCGCATCGTACCCTCGATTAATCCGCAGACGGTCGCCGACGGACTGCGCACTTCATTAAGCGATATAACCTTTGCAATAATCAGCCAAAATGTCGAACAGATTGTTACCGTTGGTGAAAACAAAATTATCGAGGCGATGCGTCTTGTCTGGGAACGGATGAAAGTTGTTATAGAGCCGTCAGCGGCTGTCCCGATGGCGGTGGTTCTGAATAGCAAATTAAATATCGAAAATAAGCGGATCGGTATAATAGTGTCAGGCGGCAATGTTGATCTCGATTCGCTTCCCTGGCTTAAATAATAGATTCGTTATTTCGATTAAATTTGTATGGATAATAAAAGGGACAGCCTTCCGGCTGTCCCTTGAGTAAAATTTAAATGGTTTTATCTACCGGGCGTCGGGCACATCGGCGCCGGTCCATCACGATAAAGGAAATAAACCATATAAACGATATCCATCAGGTTCAGTACGCCATTTCCATCGACATCACCGCAGAACAAACAGGCATCACCGATGCCGTCACCATCGGAGTCTTCCTGACCCGGATTATAAATATTGGCGCAGTTATCGACATCGCCGCAGATACCATCATTGTCGATATCATTATCCGGATCGTTGGGGCAAGCATCGCAGGCATCACCGATACCATCCATATCACTATCGAACTGGTCAGGATTATAAATATCGGGGCAGTTATCATCCGGGCAGCTATTCAGGGCATAACCGGGGTCGCCGTAACCGTCATCATCAATATCGGTACAGTCATCACAGGCATCACCGTAATCGTCGCCATCGGCATCCTCCTGTTCGGGATTGGTAACCATAGGGCAATTATCACAGGCATCGCCTAACTCATCACCATCACTGTTTTCCTGATAAGGATTATAATCGTCCGGGCAATTATCCTCGGGACAGCTTTGAGCATAACCCGGATCGCCATAGCCATCACCGTCCGAATCATAACAAATCTCATCTAATGTCCAGCAGTACGGTCCGTTAAATGGCGGGGAAGGCGCTTCAAAAATCCAGTCGTATGAATAATTCGGATGATCGCAAGAGTCGATACAGAATGTTCCTGTCTGATTGATTTCGAAACTGAACTTTATATAAAGCTGCTCACCCAGACCGGACTGATATCCCGTTATTCCGGCAAATGCACTACCTATGGTATCGGGCAGGACACCATCCCAGCTCAGTTCCTCAAATAATATTACAAGGTTAAAAAACGAGGCAAACGTCGGATCTATCCAAATAGAACCCGACGGGCCGTAGCCGCCGACATCTTTGTGAACAACATTGGTAATGCTGCCGTCGGGGCTGTAAAATACAAATGGCATCGATACACCGTTTCTTGTAAATCCGTCATCGTTGTTTAAATAAATATCGACCGTGACATACTCCCCGGATGCAATCGTGTCACCCGCTATGAGTGGCGATGCCCCGGCCCGGACAGTCATGGCGCTTGTATTCCCGAAAGCAAGGAATATCAGCAAAACGGCAAAAAGGCAATAGAGATGTTTCATGTTGTCTCCTCCCATCTTTCAATGGGTTGGCGGTTATATATATTTATTATTTTCGATTATAGTAGCTTGTATTAACATAGTCTTATCGGTCAATCAATACTGTGTACATCAACCAATGCTGTATTTAGATAGCTTTATATAAATAATATATAAAAAAGGCCGATTTTAGCAACAAAAAAAACAGGCAGACTTATAGAGTGAAAAAATGAGAGTGGTTGTGGATTATGTACTTATATAACGATGGTCATTAAAAATCGGCGCCGATCGAGAAATAGTACTTGGGATGATCCGCCACATATGCGAAATCGGTTGTCCAGGCCAGATCATAACGCAATACAAATATACCCAGATTTGCCCGAATACCGAATCCAAAAGCAGATTTAATATCATTAAGTCGCGCCGGACCGCTGCTCGAAATACCACCCTTGAATTTACTGTCATCCTCCCAGGTAGTTCCCATATCGTAAAAGATATTCCCGGTTATATATCCGATTGTAAGCGGCAAGGGGAAATTCATTTTAAGATACTCGACAAACGGGTAACGAAATTCCAGATTGGTCAGGACATACCGGGTTCCACTCATCTCATAATAATCATACCCGCGCATCGGTGTTATAATATCCGAAAAATAGAGATTCTCAACATCGTACACCTCGGCATCAACAGTCGTCGAACCGATTTTATTCGACGTCCCGCCGAGAAAATACCGCTTCGGTGTTTTTCCACCCGAGAAACCACCGCTGACTCTGAATGCGAATGAGAAAAGCCCTTTCAGGTGCCAGTATTTTCGATAATCAACTTCGGTTGAATAAAACGACATGCTATCCGGATCAAAAAGATTAGCGGCGCCGGTGAGATCGATTCGCGAACGCTGACCATTCAACGGTCCGGTGATTCCCCAGAGGATATTATCCTTCACATGTGAAATCGTACTCATCGTCACTTTAGCCGAGCGATCCGGACGAGGATCGTCGTAATCGCGATAACTGCGATCGATAAAGAACTGCGATACACCCCATTCCAGACGCGAAAATTTCGAAAACGGCCACGAGGCGTATCCCTGGGCGCCGTAAAAACGATCCGAGAATAAAAAGTCGTCGGAATCGAGATAATAATTTTTGGAATGAAATATCCCGATACCGAGATCGATCCGCATCCTGTTATAAAAATAATACAACTGGAAATTGGTTTGATCGATCGTGTTGACCAGGTCGGTCAGAAGATATATTTGATGATCACCGAGATAATCCGAAAAAACAAAAACCGACTGCCCCTGCAATCCGAAAAAGGTATCGTACGAAAATCCGCCGTTAACGTAATCGGGCGTAAACTTTACCCGGTATCCATGCACTTTATACTCACCGTTGGGGAGTCTGTTGTTGCTGGCGATAGAATCAAAAACCGCCTGCTCTTCAGGCAGACGAAAATGGCCGGTATGCATCGAGTCGGGACCAACACTCGTAAATAAAGAATCCAGCGGATCTTTTTCGGTTTCCTCTTTTTCAGAAACAAAAATGTATTCCCCGTCCTCGATCCGCGTCGTATCACCTTCCGCGGAAAGACTATCATCAGCCTCGGCAGATTTTTTATGAGCCATCAGCGGCGAATCAACTTCCGCTATATATTCACTCGAATCTTCGTCACCATTTTCCTCATGGTCAAACAGCGCCCGCATTTCATCCTGATTGCCGAATTTCCCAAGGGCAAAATCGGTCGGCTCCAGAACCCCGTTTTCGCCTGCCGGTTCCCAATCCTTCAGCAGGAAAACATCGTAACCGCCGCCATGAAACGCAGAAAAAGCAATCTGTTTACCGTCTGGCGACCAGCTCGGTGAGTTAACCCCGGTCAATACATCGGTGATAGCGGTTGCCTTATTACCATTGATCGGCATCGTGTAAAAATTGTCGATACCGTTGCGATTGGAGACAAAACAGATTTGCTCACCGTCAGGCGAAACCGCCGGCTGACGATTCTGTCCCGGACCGCAAAGAATCGGTGTCACTTTGTTGTTGTCGATGTCGATTGTAAATAAGCTGTAGTTGCCGTAATTGGTGCGGTGGTACAACGTTCGGTAATCAACCTCACCCTCTTTTGGTTCATAATCTTGATTTTTCAGGAAAAAGTCATTATCGGGATGCGGTCGATCGGATGCAATCGCGAGTTTTTTAGAGTCGGGAAACCATGAAGGATCGATATCATCATACGTGTCACGATTAAGATTTATCGTTTTATCCTGTTCGATATCGTATATAATTATATCCCGTCGGCGTCCGTCGATTGCCGAGAATGCTATCTTTTTTCCATCGGGTGACCAGACCGGCGAAAGGATACTGTTGAAGTTAAAATATACTTTCTTATAAAAATCTTTATCTTTTACGGTAAAGAAATACAAGGCGTCGCGACCATCAGCTTTGGCGACAAAAGCCATCCGTTCGCCATCAGGAGAGAAGGTAATCCCCGACCAGTACGAATGCAGCGATTCCAAATCACCGCTGCGCTCCGCCTTAATAAGACGGTCAATAACTTTACCGTCGATCGCCGATATCAAATAAATTTCCATATAATCGGAACGATCCGAAAACATCGCCAGCCGATCACCTTTAGGTGAAAACATCGGGTTGGCGTTAAAATTGGAGGCATCTTTTTTATGATCGGTCAGTCCCTTGGCTATTTCCGGGACTTCCTTCCGCTTGGCGATTTCCGGCCAGTAGCGGCGTTTCATCTCTTTCGAAAAACCTTCCCAAAGCTCCTCCGTAGTAATACCCAAAGCCCCTTTCGAGGCTTTGGCCATGGTCAGGTGTACCTTTCCCTTTACGAATAACTCCCCGATTTTTTGCGCGCCGTACGTATCGGCAATATATTTTACTAACGCCTGACCTTCTTTATAAGCCAGATAACCGCCTAAATAATCAGGCGGTAGAAGATAATTATTGATGGTGGCATCACGGACCGTCATATCGGCCGAATAATCCCACCCATGACGCGAGCTGTATTCGGCATACCCTTCAGCCAGCCAAAGCGGCATTTGAAACAGACGTTGTCGTGATATAATCGATGACAGCGAATTTCCGTACAGCATATCGTACGTAAAGGCATGGGTTAACTCATGATGTAAAACGTGACGGAAATCCTCGGTCGAACCGTTAAATGGTATTGCTATCCTGTTTTTAAATGCCTCGGTAAAACCGCCGACCCCTTCGGGAAGCAGCGATGAGATAATATTCGTTTGTTGGAAATCGTTGGGGGAATTATATATAAATACCGGGATACGTCGTCTGATGATATAATTCAACTGCTCGGAAATTTCAACATAAGCCGATTCCAGAACCGACGCGGCGAATTTGGCCGTTTCGTACATCTGGCTGTTAAAATACAAATCAAAATGTCTGGTTTGGATGTACTGCCATTCGAGCCTTTTGTATTGGACCTTGTTTTTTCCGAAATATGTTGTTTGAGCGGCCAGTGAACCGACAGTGAATAGTAAAAGGATTAACACGAATATTGATTTTCTGGCCATTTTATCACCCAATCTTCCAAAATTATCGATTATTGGTTTATCCTCTTTATATCGGCTCCGATCGAGGAAAGCTTTTCCTCGAGTTTATGATAACCGCGATCAACATGATAAACCCGTAAAAGTTCGCTTTTCCCTTTCGCAACCAGGCAGGCCAGGACTAATCCGGCTCCGGCCCGAATATCGGAAGCCATCACTTCCGCCCCTTTCAGGCTATCCACTCCATTTATTAACGCTTCATTGGAGGTAACCGTCAAATCGGATCCCAGCCTCCTTAGTTCCATCGTATGACTGAATCGCTCCTCGAAAATCGTCTCCTTGATTTTACTGGTTCCATCCGCAACTGTCGCCATTGCCACAAAACAAGGGAGAAGGTCGGTCGGAAATCCGGGAAACGGAAATGTTACCAGTTTTACCGGTTTTAGCCTTTTGGGCGCTTTAAGCGCGATGGCATTATTTTTTTCGGTTACAGTACAACCCATCTCATATAATTTACGTGAAACCATCGTCAAATGCTGGGGATTGACGCCGGATACTTCAATTTTCCCGCCGGTTATTGCCGCGCCGCAGAGATAGGTCCCGGCCACCAACCGATCGCCGCTAACCTCATAATCGACCGGTTTCAGTTCCTCGACGCCTTCAACCGTAATTGTCGAGGTTCCGGCCTCCTTAATTTTTGCCCCGGCTGCATTCAGGAAATTGGCCACATCAACAACTTCCGGATCGCAGGCGGCGTTGACGATTTTGGTCGTCCCTTCCGCTAATACGGCGCCGAATAGAATATTTTCGGTTCCGGTGTGTGAGGGACGGTCAAAATGAATCGTCGCCCCTTTTAATCTTTTGGCCCTGGCAATAGTATAACCGGAGTCTTCGGCGATTTCCGCCCCCATAGAGCGAAAACCGTTTATATGGTAATCTACCGGTCGCGCTCCCAGCGAACAGCCACCCGGAAGCGAGACCCGCGCCTCACCCAATCGGCCCAAAAGCGGCCCCAGGACCAGAAACGAAGCGCGCATCTGGCGCATCAATTCATACGGAGCGGTATTGCCTTTGATATTTGTGCAATCGATGCACATTTCGTATTTTGATTCATCATAATCGACCTTTGCCCCGATAAATTCGAGGACTTTTTTCATGCTGTAGATATCTTTAAGAGGGGGGACATTCCTTAAAGTGACATTACCCTTTTTAAAAAGTATCGTGCCCGCGAGAATCGGCAGCGCTGCATTTTTGGAGCCGTCGGCTTGGATTGTCCCGGACAGTTTTTTACCGCCATTAATTATAAACTTATCCATTCTAAAACCTTATATTGAAATTCTTCCTGTTCGTTCCTTACATACACCTTAAATAAGGATATGTTTTTACTGGAAGAGTCGCAATAAAAATATGCTTAAGCATCAGACGGTGAAGATTGTTATTCTTTATTTCCCATTTTCGGTCGTGATAGCTTCCTGTTCCTGCAATCCCGGAGGAACAACCAATTGTGTCTTTATCCAAAATTCCTGTTTCTCAGACTGCTGCATTCCGCCACCTGGTTCGCCACCGCCGGGACCACCACCACCGCGACCACCACC